>FWPV01003371.1_pt1 | contig 36348 bp, 29 predicted proteins | sample 2228371 | NCBI WGS metagenome assembly FWPV01 (sample SAMEA103939776, study PRJEB20133) | metagenome | reverse complement strand
GATGGTGTTTTTTTCACATGATAACATGAATTTTCAGTCATTTTGGTAGTATTGCACTGGGAAATGTCCGAACTTATGTCCTAAGATCAGCTGATTTCTGCTGAATCACCATCAGTCTTTAAAAGATACAGAGATGATAAATCAGGTTTGTTTCAGTATTGACCTACGTTAATGCTTAATTGATGGTTTTGAATTCGCCTCTTTTAGTTAACTTTTGGACCAGTCTGGGAATAGCAAAGATAATCTCTTTAGCGACCAATTTCAAAAAATATATCGGATAGATTCTAGCAACTCGGTTAAATCTAAGATAGCTAAGACGATTGAAATATGCGTCATACATTTTTATCATAGTTTTGTGAACTTGATCTGCTGTTAGATATTTTGTCTTGATGTTTGAATAGAAACCATTATAAGTTGAAAAATCATCCAAGTTTGTCACTAACCCGAGTTCAATGAGTTCCTTGCGGATCTGTGTTTTAGCATGTGGGGTTAGAATAGAAAAAACTGGAATATCTACCTTCAATTCTGATACAATATCAAATGTCTTCCATAACGATTTTTCGTCATCGTCTGGATTGCCTATTATGACACCGCCTATGCAGATGATCCCGTTATCTCTGAGATATTGAACTGCTTTTCGGGTATCTTCGGACGTCGTGCTTTTCTTTCTTAAAAAATCTAATGTTTCATCAAATACGCTTTCTATACCAATGAACACGATTTTTATTCCTGCATCAGCCATTTTTTGGACCAGTTTAGAACTATGGGAAATACCTTTGACACTAGCTTGAACGACATAGTGGATTGAATTTAATTTAGCTGATATTATTTCGTCACATAGTTCTTCTAACCTTCCCAAATCAAGAGTGATGTTATCGTCTGTAATTATAATTGACTTAACGCCTGTAGCATTTATATTTCTTATATCTTCAATGACCCTACTTATCTCGTATTTTCTAAAACTTTGCCCGTACATATGACTGATAGAGCAGAATTTACAGTTAAATGTGCATCCGCGAGAGGTTTCTATCACATCAGAAGGCAATCCGAAAGCATGAAACCCTTTTGTGAGCAATCTTGCTTTGCGATTCGGTAAATTTATTGTATTAAGGTCTAATAGCTTTCGCCTTGGGTTGTGCTGAAAGGTTCCATTTCGCTTGAAGGATAATCCATCAATCTTTTCATACCCTCTTCCTGAATTTAAAGCGTTAACTAGTTCGTTAAATGTCGCTTCTCCTTCGCCACGCACGATAAAATCGATGAACTCTGATTCGGGTGATTTTGATATCTCTTCAAACATCAATGTTGGATGATAACCTCCCAAAGCGACAAGTGTATCTTTATTATAATTTTTTATTAGCTTTGCCAAATTAACCGCTTCGTGATATTGAAAGCTCATACAGCTTAAACCTACAATATCAGGTGAGTATTCTCCTAGCAAACTGGTTACATATTCATTCAATTTGTTCTTTACTAACAACAGGTCAGCGACTTTAATATCACAGATACTTGTATCTACGTTCCCAGCAATAGAGGCTATCGCAAGATTTGGTATTTTTGTAATACGATCAAATGACTTTACAACGTTTGGCATCGCAAATATCAGAGACCTAACCATTTTTTCTCCTGTAAATTATTAATAAAATTGAGTAAAGCAGTTTTATTTGATAAAAACAAATAACAGACAATAATACTCCTGACACAAACACAAGATTTAAGGATTAAAATAAAGGTTAAAGATCGTTGTATATATTATACTACAGATGACTTTCTATCGCTAATGGAATTTGTCAGGCAATACCAGAAGCGATATATTAAGATATCATCCATTAACAATAGACTTGATATTGTCATCTATATTTACGATAATATCGTTAAATGATGTTGTTATACATTCAGAATATAATTTTTATCAATTGTGACAGGAGTTCTTATGCCAAAGATGAATATTACAACAATGGCTTATGTAAAAACAATTTTGATTTTTACGTGTTTAGTTGTCATTACCATTTTGATTCCCCAAGCGTCTTTTACTAACATTTCGATAAAAGATACAAAGTTGCAGGATATAATAAGCCGGGCAGAGATGCGTCAACAATCTATATTGGACAATATCCAAGATGCAACCTTTTTGGGAAAAGCTACATATAGAGAGCTTGACAAAGACGGCTCTGTTAAAAAAGATGTTATAATCCAGAGACGTATTTATATGAAACAATATGGCAAGCGATATGAGGAATATATCAGTATGGTAGTTGATGGTAAAACATTATCCAAAGAAGAGATTGAGAAGGAACAGAAAGAATGGCGGAAAAAATCAAAATCAGAAGAGGCTAAAATGCCTCTGAGCAAAGAAGCAAAGGGAGATTATGAATATAAACTGCTCGGAAGTGATATAGTTAATGGAATGCCTGTCTGGGTCGTGCAATTCACCTCAAAAAAGAAAGAAGATGGATATATTAACGGAACAGGTTACATACTTAAAGACAAATACGATATAGTGTATGCAAAATTTTTCCCTGCAAAAATGCCGTCAGTGATAAAAAGTATGAATATGTCACTTACCTATTCAGAGGTGCAGGGATATTGGTTACCTCATAGGTTTGAGATGGATATGGAGATCAACGTCAAATTTTTGGTCAGTATGTATTATAGAAAAGTGAGAATTGAAGATATATATTCACAATATAAACTTAATACTGGGCTTCAAGATTCATTATTTGATACGAAAGGATAATTCAATGTCAATAGTATTAGCTTTTTTAATGCTTTTTACGCAAATTGAAGAGGGGGAAATTATGCCTGTTGAAAAAACTGCATTTTCTCAGTGGGAGAATGGGCTTCCATCAGACCCTGGTTATTTTCCGATAGCTGTTTGGTTACAAAATCCAAAAAACGCTAGTCGTTTTAAGTCCGCAGGTATAAATCTATATGTAGGTCTTTGGAAAGGACCCACCGAAGAGCAATTGAAGACATTAGCAGATGTCGGGATGCCTGTTATATGTTCCCAAAACGAAGTTGGGCTAGCTAACAAAAACAACCCAATTATCGTCGGCTGGATGCATAATGACGAGCCTGATAACGCACAACTCGTTAGAGACCCTGAAACAGGTAGGCAATATTATGGAGGACCTGTTCCTCCTCAGAATATTGTTGATGATTATCAAAGAATGCGTTCACTTGACCCTACCAGACCGATATTGCTAAACCTTGGTCAAGGTGTCGCAAATGATGAATGGGTTGGGCGAGGCAAGGGAGCTCACATAAGCGATTATCTTACCTATGTCAAAGGTGGAGATATAATATCTTATGACGTTTATCCTGTCGTTGGTATAAATAAACCTGATGGCGAAAATTATCTTTGGTATGTAGCGAAGGGCGTGTCACGTCTTATGGAATGGACAGAAGGGAAAAAAATTATATGGAACTGTATTGAATGCACACGGATAAGTAACGAAACGAAAAAAGCCACGCCTCATCAAGTTCGCGCTGAAGTCTGGATGTCAATTATACACGGATCAAGAGGGTTGATCTGGTTCGTCCATGAATGGAAACCGAAATTCAATGAACATGCGCTTCTTGACGATCCAGAGATGCTTTCGGCAGTAACAAAGATCAACGCTCAGATTCACGAAATTGCAACAGTGATCAACAGCCCCTCAATCAATGATCTTGTAACAGTAAAATCTGCTAATCCAGATGTGCCTGTTGCTATAATGGTAAAGAAACATAACCGATCAATTTACATATTCGCAGTAGGCATGCGAAATAGTTCTACAATTGCGACTTTTGATGTAAAAGATTTGCCTCAAAACCGGATCGTCAAAGTGCTATGGGAAGATAGGATCATTAAATTGGAAAACTCGCAATTCAGCGACGAGTTCAACCCTTATGATGTGCATGTCTACGTTATTGAAGACTAATTTGTTGCATTTTCATTTATTGAAATATTCAGGTAGATGAATTTTTACTTGCTCTATAAGCTCTTCTTCTGATATAGCTGTTATTCTACTATGGACGTCGTATTGATCTCTGACCCAACGGGCTATTTTCGCAACTGCGGTTTTGCTTGCCTTATTTTCGCCTTTCAGACCTAAGAACTCATTTACCCATAGAGCAACGCCATCAACACCTGACTTATCTGTTATCATAACCTTAGGTGGTCGGTTGAGAAGCTTTCCAGTGTCAAATATGTTATATATTCGTTCATCCTTTGAAAGACCATCAGCGTGTATGCCTGCCCTTGTTACATTGAAGTTTTTGCCGACAAATGGATAAAATGCTGGAATCTCTGCTGCGATGTTTTCCATATAATATTCTGCTATTTCTGTAATGACCCTAGTATCAATACCGTTATTTGTGCCTTTTAGACCGATATATTCGATGATCGCACCTTCAAGCGGAGGATTTCCTGTCCTTTCACCGAAGCCAAACAATGTCGTGTTTACCGCATTGCATCCATAAAGCCAAGTCGTTGCAGCATTCACATGGACTTTATGAAAATCGTTATGACCGTGCCATTCTAGTCTTTCGCTTGGAACTTCACAATCGTGGACCATTTTGTAGATCAATTTGGGAATGCTCCTTGGAAGAGTAACTCCAGGATAAGTCACACCAAGCCCCAAAGTATCACAAAGCCTGACTTTTACTTTAAGGTTTTCTGGAACTTGCGATGAAATTTCCATCAGTTTTTGCACAAATGGGACAACAAAGCCGTCAATATCAGCTCTTGTAACGTCTTCAAGATGACAGCGAGGTCTGACTCCTTCTGATATAGCTACCTCAACCATATTGATATATTCTTCTAGTATTTTACGTCTATTACTTTTCAGCTTATAGAATATGTGATAGTCTGAACACGAAGTTAGCATGCCCGTCTCTTTAAGCCCCATATCTTTGACGAGCTTGAACTCTCCTTTATTAGGTCTGATCCAACCAGTAATTAGTGGATATTTATGACCAAGTTCTAGACATTTTTCAACAGCCTCTTTATCTTTGTTGTTATACAAGAAGAATTCGCTCCACCTTATAACTCCATTAGGTCCTCCAAGTTTTGCTATAAGGTCAAATAACTTGACAGTCTGTTCAACTGTATATGGCGGTCTTGCCTGTTGACCGTCTCTAAATGTTGTATCGGTTATAACAATATCACGGTTTAAGACATCATTAGGATCAAATTCTACAATTTTTCCGTCGATTTCCTCGTATATCTTTCCATCAAATTTTATGGTTGGAATACTTTCAAAGTTGAATATGTCTTCATACAAATTTGGATGTTCTGTCTCTATTAATTCTTTTTTCCTCACTTATTAAGCCTCCATTATTAAAAAGTTTTAAGAAGATAAATTACGCATTACAACGTTTTTGAATTTTAAAATGGATATTTTTCAGATGTAAAATATAACATAACATTCAAAAAAGATCAACAGGTTTTAATTCAAGATCGTTTAAAACCACCTATTTAGGTATTGGAATTGCGAATAGAGAAGCAATTATTGGAAGTATGGCAGATATTGCCATTGCAGGGACAACATCGCCACCGAAGCGATCGGCTATCATACCAAAAAACATTGCAATTACAGCTGCTATGCCCCAAGATGCCCCCATCATTAATGATGACGCAGTGCTTGCTCCTTTTGGAATTGCCTCTTGGGCAATGGCTAGGTTTGCAGGATTTGAACATGAGCCTATAATTCCCGATAGAATTAAAAGAACTACGAAAGGCGTTCCATTAGAATATAACACTGATATTAATAATGGGGATGATATTAACATTGAATATATCAGGAGATTTCTTCTACTGATCCATTTTGACAGATATCCGCCAAGAAATGTTCCAACCGCAGTTGAAAGTGAAAATATGAAAAGCACAACCGCACCTATCATCAATGAAAGTTGACGTTGTTTTATTAATAGCGACAGGAAATTTACAAAAACAACCGTAGTGGTAGACCTCAACGTGACTATCATAAACAGAAAGAATATGAGTTTAGCTTTTGGTTTTATGATCTGAATTATGCTTTCGGTTTTTTCCTTCGGATTATTATTATTTTTCAATTTAATAAATTTATAAAGCAAAATAGATGAAATGATGCCCAAAAAGGATGCATAAGGCATCTTTTTAGGACCTATATATGACGCGGACATAAGATATGCAGAGAATAAGGGTCCCAAGGCATAACCAACTGTTCCGACAGCCATAAAAATAGCCAGACCAGTATCCCTGTTTCTGACCGCCATATCTCCAGTGACGCTTGCTGCGTGAGGATGAAATGCAGATACTCCAATGCCTCCGATAAGCAAAATCGCTATAAGCACAGGAAAGTTTGGAGAAAGCCCAATGAAGCATGTAAATATTCCTGCAATTAGAGGACCACTAACTAAAAATGCCTTTCTGCCCCATTTATCGCCTATATAACCATATACAACTTGAAGCATTGATCCTGAAATGCCTACGATAGAGATCATTACACCAATGGAGGTTTTTGAAAGGTTAAATTTGTCTACAAATATAGGCAGTAATGCAGGCAGAAAATTCGCGTATAGATCAGTAATACCATGACTATAAGATATCACTGCAACACTTATCTTGTTTAATGTTGTCTGGTTCATCAATTAATCTATCAAACGTTTAAGGTTAAACCCAAAATATAGCCCTTTATCATTCCCAACGATCTTAGGACTGCCAAGCATAAGTCTTCTGATACCGATATTTGAATTGTTGCCTAAAACGAAGTCAAAATTGTGCCCATAGGTTTCAATTCTAATGCCAAAACAATAGCAATTATCGGAATTCTCAAGTTTTGTTGGATAATATTCTCCTAATAGGGCTAATTTCTGCATAGTTCCCATATCCTTTAAAATTATTATCACAAGACCTATTCCAACACCTATTTTTTCGTTTTCCGCATCATACCCAACATTGACGGTTGGAGTCATCAAATCCATTATTGGGTCTGTCTGCAACGAAAGTAAAACGAAACCATTAGTTAGCCTTTCTTCTTTCTGTACATCTATGTTATAACGTTTGTGACTAAATAATTGAGCGTCAATCTGACTTCTGATCATAGGGATCAGAATAGCATAACTTAGTCCGATAGCATTTTCATTTTCGTATCTTGTAAATGATGTATTTATTTCAAGTGTTGACCATAAGAGATATCGCAGACCAAGACTTACATCAGCACCGGAATACAAGCCAAAGAAAGTGTCTATCGGTTTTTCGTTTATCTTGCCGTAAAAACGATGGTCTATCCTGAACTCCAATTGTCCGGTTTTCAATGCGGTAACACCCTTTAGATTCAGCCCTCCTGGATCATCATAAGCCATTAGAACACAAGGTATGAAAAACATTGTTATCAAAGATATTATAAACTTTTTCATATTTTTGTCCTTTCAGACCATTTTTAAAGATTCAAAGCACTTTCAAAAATCAATCATTACAAAAATAATCGTTATGTATTAGCCTTCTGACTCCACAACTTGTAGTAATGCAGACATATAGCCAATAGCAAAAGCTCTGCTTATGTATGACCATGGCAGATCGTTTGTCATGTGTGGAACGTGATCAGGTATAAGAATTCCTTTGAAACCAACCTCCTTGTATGTCTTCATAGCTTTATACATATCAACATCGCCTTCATTTATAAAAGATTCTTTGAATTTTGGAACAGACCCTATGACGTTCCTGAAATGGACATAAAATATCTTTTCTCCGCCGAAGTATCTTATAACGGAATAGACATCTTCTCCCATTTCTGCCCATGTTCCTTGACAAAATTCAAGACCATGGCAGGGACTTTTCACAATATCCATTGCCCTTTTGAAGTTTTCAAAGTTTCTGAAAATTCTAGCAATCCCTCCAAGTGATTCAACGGGCGGATCATCGGGATGTATACCAAGTTTAATCCCTGATTCCTCTGCAACTGGTATAACTGCCTTTATAAAATAGGCATAGTTATCCCACATTTCTTCGTCAGTATAAACTCGCCCATGAGTTAATGGTCTTTGTTTTGCAATCTCATAATCAAACGCAGTAGCAATTGCCCCACCACGGACAGGTTGAGGGTCTGTCCGCCAAACAGAATTTGGCATCCAATGATAGCCAAATATTGGGATTCCAGCTTTTCCCATATTGTGTATTGTCCATTTCATATTTTCAAGCTGTTCTTCTCGCCCCGGCAAACCAAGCATAATTTTATCGTAAAAATGTGTTGGAACATTTTCAATTGCTCCTAATTTCAAACCGACATTTTCTACTTGTTTGCGTAAAGTCAGGATATCTTCGTATTCCCATCTCTTGTCACCAGGAAGTTTTGGATAGTGTATTATGACATCTTGGACACCAACTTGTTTGATGAAATTTATACGTTCCTCAGTTAGTTCGTTAAATTGTCCAAAACCAAGTCTCATTGAAAGCTCATACATTTTTCCTCCCCCTTAAATTTATATGACAACTTTTAATGTGTATCTCTCTCATCATTGCAAATCAAATATTGGCTTATCTATAAAGATTTTTGTTATTACAGAGCTTACCATATTATACATACAATCACAAGAGAAATATTCTCCCAATTACTGTCAGCTTTTTTTCCAAAGACTTTTCTTGACATTGATAGCTCATTTTTGTATAATACCATTGTAAACGATATTAATATTCCGAACCCTTTACAATATTATATTTGAATTATATTCGACTGCCTTTTGAAACCGATTTAAAAACTTATACTTCGCAATGTGTTTTTTTCATCTTGATCGAAAGATGATAAGGAGTCATCGATAATGTCTACCGATTTGGTTAAACAGATCTCAGAATCAATAAGTGCTGATAACCCCGCAGGAAATCAATTAGAAGATGATCCGGATTATGATAAGATAAATACTGAAATTCAAAAAGTTGGTTCTTTACATGGCGAAGTAGTTGATTGGAGTGAAGTTGTCAGGGCGGGCACCACCATATTGACGCAAAAATCAAAGGATATATCAGTAGCAATATGGCTTTGTATGGGGCTATACCAAACGCAAGGATATAAAGGACTCAGTATAGGATTGGAGATATGCAATAACATTATAGACAAGTTTTGGGAAGTCCTTTATCCCCCGCTTAAACGAATAAGAGGACGAGCAGCACCAGTAATATGGCTTGCTGGAAGGCTTACCCCCCTTGTAACAGAAAAAGCTCCAAATGATAACGATGCAGAAGCTATAATGTCTTGCGCCACAAATCTAGATAAACTAGTTGAGTTATTAGATGCAAAGTTCGGCGATAATTCTCCCACCAAAAGCGAAACTCCTAATATTCTCGATTTAAGAAAAATTATCCAGTCCTATGCAGTCAAGTTTAAAGCGGAGGAAAAACCAGTACAAGTAGAAACAGCCGAAAAACCCGTAGAACAGAAATTTACTACACATACTACAACAGCAGTTCCATCGCAGACTGCTGGTCAACCTGTGGAATTTACATCTGTTGATAACGCCTATCAATGGATTATGAGAGCGGCAAATTTTTTACGCGAAAGTAAGCCCGATAATCCTATACCTTATAAGCTCAGTAGAGTGATAAAATGGTATCCAATAGTCAAACTTCCCCCCGCAACAGATGGAAAAACGCAAATACCCGGAATTTTACCACAACTTGTTCAGGCATTTCAAAATCTGCTGAATGGGGCTGAATGGGATACATTATTGAAGCAGTCAGAGACAAACTTTCCAAATGCCCCCCTATGGTTTGATCTACAAAGATTTATAGACCGTGCTATGATGGAATTAGGTCCGTCTTATGAATTTGCACGTCAAGTTGTTAGGGAAGAGATCGCGATCTTGGTCCGTAGACTTCCAGGGATATTAGACCTTCAATTCAAAAATGGAATACCTTTTGCCGATGGACAAACTAAAATGTGGATAGAGGCAGAAATTTTGCAGTCGCTAGATACAACATCATTAGGATCAAAAGAAGCAAAAGTCTTGGAAGAAAGTGCATCGAAAAAGGATAGCATCGCTGAAATAGTTACAGAAGCGAGAAAAATAGTTGCAAGTGGAAAGCTCGAAGATGCTTTGTCTTTGTTGAATAGCCACCTCTCCAATGCAAGCCTCCGCAGAGAACAATTTCTATGGCGTCTTAACCTTGCAAAGCTATGTCTTGATGCAGGTAATGCACGTCTGGCTTTACCACAATTGGAATCACTTGACGAAGAAGTGAAACAGTTTTCATTAGAACAATGGGAACCTGAACTCGCAGTTGAAGTGCTTAAATCACTTTTACAATGTAGAAAAAAATTAATGGCTGACATTAAACAACCTTCCTCTGAATTAATGTCAATTATCAGTGAACTGTATTCACGTCTATGTCGTTTAGATGTAGTATCAGCTTTTAATTTGGATAGTGTTTAACAGGAATAAATCATAGTAAATTAGAGTTTTGTGAAATACTAAACAGTATTTTTAGAAAGGAGTGAATGTTATGGGACAAGGTGGATCAGTTGCCCCAAAGGAACGGGTAAATATAACCTATAAACCAGCTACAGGTGATGCACAGGAAAATATTGAACTACCTCTTAAACTTCTCATGATGGGAGATTATACACTTCGCCCTGATGACAGATTGGTTGAAGATCGCAAGCCTATCAATGTAGATAAAGATAATTTCAACGAAGTTATGAGGAGTCAAAACTTGTCATTAAAGTTAAATGTTGAAAACAAACTGTCAGAAGAGGGCGGTCAAATGGCTGTCGATCTGAAATTTAATACTCTGAACGATTTCAGTCCCGAATCAATAGCCAATCAAGTTCCAGAAATGAATAAACTTTTACAACTGCGAACTGCACTTCAGGCTTTAAAAGGTCCGCTTGGCAATATTCCAGAGTTCAGAAAAAAACTTCAGGAATTGATTGACGACGTTGAAGCAAGGGAAAAACTGATCAAAGAATTAGGAATTTCAGAACAAAAGAAGGAAGAATCTGAACAGTAGTTAGTGGATAATTAATGTATATGATCGGAGATTGAAAGCTAACCACTAAATAAAAAAATGGGGGTGAGATAATGGCTGGTATTGATGAACAAAAAGAGGCACAGCAAGAAGAAGTAACAACTGAGGAGGAAACATCGCTTCTCGACGCAATTCTGGCAGAGACAAAGATGAGACCTTCTGATGAGGGTTATTCTGTTGCCCGTCAAGGCGTCGCTGCATTTATTTCCGAGCTACTCAAGCCCACTCGTGAAGGAGCAAGAGTCCATCAAGCAGTTGTGAACGAGATGATCGCTGAAATTGATAAAAAGCTGAGCGCACAGGTTGATGAGATAATTCATAGCAAAGAATATCAACAGCTTGAATCCGCATGGCGTGGGCTAAAACTCGTAGTTGATCGCACTGATTTCCGTCAAAACATAAAAATTGAGCTTCTAAACGTATCAAAAGAGGACCTGCTCAACGATTTTGAAGATTCACCAGAAGTTACCAAATCAGGTCTTTATAAGATCGCATATTCAGATCAATATGGCACGCTCGGAGGTCAACCTTATGGCGCGATGATCGGCAACTATGAATTTGGTCCTGGTCCCCAAGATATTAAACTTTTACAATATATAGCAAGCGTCGCTGCAATGGCACATTGTCCGTTTATCGCGTCTGCAGGTCCCCAATTCTTCGGTTTAGAAGATTTCCGAAAACTGCCAAATCTAAAAGACATTAGCTCTATATTTGAAGGACCACAATATGTAAAATGGAATTCATTCAGACAATCCGAAGATGCAAGATATGTTGGATTAACTATGCCGAGATTCTTATTGCGACTACCCTATTCGCCGGAAAACAACCCTGTAAAGGCTTTTGAATACAGGGAAAACGTAAGTGATGGGCATGAAAAATATCTCTGGGGAAATACTGCCTTCGCATTTGCAACACGATTGACAGAAAGCTTTGCAAACTACGGTTGGTGTCCAAATATAATCGGTCCTCAATCTGGCGGTGCGGTAAAAGACTTGCCAATGCATCAGTTTGAGTCTATGGGCGAAATTGATACCAAGATTCCAACTGAAATCTCAATTACAGACCGCAGAGAGATCGAGCTAGCTGAACAAGGTTTTATAAGTCTCGTCTATAGAAAAGGTAGTGATAACGCGGTCTTCTTCTCTGCTAACTCAGTGCAAAAACCAAAGTTCTTTGGGGATACTGCCGAAGGAAGAGCAGCGGAGACGAATTATAGGCTTGGGACGCAGTTGCCTTATGTATTTGTCATCTCACGTCTGGCACACTATATCAAGGTTATGCAAAGGGAAAATCTCGGAAGTTTCAAACAGCGAAATGAGCTTGAACGAGAATTAAACGATTGGATCAGACAGTATGTATCCGATACAGATAATCCTCTGCCAGGTGTCCGTCAAAGACGACCCCTTCGCCGCGCTCAAATCACAGTTGAAGACGTCCCCGGCGAAGCTGGTTGGTATAAAGTTAGTCTGAAAGTTCAACCACATATGAAATATATGGGCGCGTTCTTTGAACTTTCATTAGTTGGAAAACTTGATAAATAATTCAAATCAAAGATGCGTATTTTTGTTCGCATCAGAAAGGAGAATTCACTATGCCGATGCCATTTCATATGTCCATAACAGGGCAAACACAAGGTAATATAACTGAAGGGTGCTCAGATATTCAAGGAAGAGAAGATACTTGTCTTTGTCAGGCACTTGATCACGAGGTTTACATTCCAAGAGATATTCAAACTGGATTGCCAACCGGAAAGAGAGTCCACAGAGCTGTAACAGTGACAAAGGTGTTTGATAAGGCATCACCTAAGTTATATCAGGCTCTATGCACGGGAGAGCGCATGTCAGATGTCACATTCAAGTTTTATAGAATTGCACCGACAGGTAACGAGGAACATTATTTTACCATAAAATTACAAGATGCCATCGTAGTTTCTGCTAAGCCATGGATACCAAACTGTCTTGATCCTTCAAAAGAAAGCCTTATGCATATGGAAGATATCTCCTTTACATATAGCCATATAACTTGGACATGGGAACCTGACGGTATTGAATCCGAAGACAGATGGCAAGTTCCAAAATAATGTGTTATTTTATTAATTACCTCTAAAAAATGCTACATATAAGGGCGGGTTTGATACCGCCCTTTACTTTATGTATTTCTGGAGGTTTTGGGATGTTTAGACCACGAACCTTATTAGAAAGATTTAAGGACCCACGCACTAATGAACCATTAAATGCTACACAAAATTTAGACGCACTTATAGAATCAATAATCTCCAATCTTACTAGAATGTTAAACACTCGTCAAGGAGGTCCTTTGATCCAACCAGAAGATTATGGTATGGTTGATATAACAGATATAAGCACACGATTTCCTGATTCTATTGCAGATGTGCAAAAAGCTATAAAGACGACAATAGAAAAATATGAACCTCGTCTGAAAAATATCCAGGTTGAACATATGGGCGAAGGCACTGACCTGCAAACACTTAAATTTAAGATAACTGCTCAATTAGCTGATAGGAAAGGAAGGGAATCGGTATATTTTGAAACAATAGTTGATCCAACCGGAGAGGTGCAATTAAATGGGTAATGGCAAAGAAGATAGAAAACGCAATTTTAACGATTATTACCAAGATGAGTTGTTTTTCCTTCGTGAGATGGGCAAAGAATTCGCTCAAAATCATCCCGCACTCGCTCACTATATACTCGAAGCAGGAAGTGACCCCGATGTTGAAAGATTATTAGAGGGATTTGCCTTCCTAACTGGCAGAATTCGCCAAAAACTTGATGATGAACTTCCAGAACTTACTCATACGATTATGAACATGCTTTGTCCGCATTACCTCAGACCAATTCCGGCGATGTCAATAATAGAATTTGAACCACAACGGACACTGAGAAACAAATATCCCGTCCCGAAAATCAAGACCGAAGTTGAATCCTCGCCGGTGAGCAATACCAGATGTCGTTTCAGAACTTGTTATGATTTCGATCTTTTACCTTTAAGCATAGAAGATGTGATATTAGAAGGTCAACAGTTAAGGATATTGTTTAAATTGCTTAATGGAGTCCAATTGTCAGCCTTAGGACTGGACAAAATCCGATTAAATCTGCACGGCGATCCAGTAACCCAATATGAACTATATAATATGCTTTGCAGATATGTTCAAAAGCTTTCTGTCAGAATAACCAGTCAAAGTAATCAAGAGATAGTCTTAGATAGAAAAAACATAAGACCTGTCGGTTTTGATGAATCAGAAGCGGTTTTACCTTATCCATCAAATTCATTTGTTGGCTATCGGATATTACAGGAATATTTTACTTTTCCTGACAAATTTATGTTCATTGATGTTACTGGAATGGAAAATGCGAATAAACTTGAAATACAAGATGCCTTTGAGATCGTCTTTCAATTTTCAAAGCGTCCAATTGACTCGCTAAGAGTTAATAAGGATAATATACATCTGAACTGCACACCGGTTATCAACTTGTTTTCTAGATCTTCAGAACCTATCAGGGTTGATAAAGAAAGGACAGAATATCGCATCCGTCCAGAGGGACCTAATTCCAATCATTATGAGATATACTCAGTTGACAGGGTTTTTGGTTTAATTCCAGGCACAGCTCAGCAGTATGAATATAACCCATTCTATTCATTTAGCCATCGTTTATCAGAACGAGGCAATATATATTATCACACATTTTTACGCGATTCTGTGGTAAGTGAGAACACAACAGAGACTTATATTTCATTCATTGATGCAGACCAATCAGTAGTTTCGCCAACAACCGAGATAATTTCAGCAGAACTTACCTGTATAAACCGTCAATTAACAGAACAACTGCGTTTAGGCGATATAAGAATTCCAACTAGTAATTCTCCAGAAGTCGCAAGATTTCGTAACATTACAAATGTAACTCCAACGATACACCCTCAGTTAGGCAGATCGCTACATTGGAAACTGATCTCACATCTTACACTGAATCGTCTATCAATAGCAACGAGACCAGCTTTGCAGGGTATACTTTCGCTATATAACTTCCAATCTCTCAGCAATAGGGGCCCTGCAATGGAAAACGAGAAGCGTATAAATAGTATTATCAATGTGGAAAATATCCAAAAGGATAGGCTTTATAGAGGAGTACCTATCAGAGGGACACAGATACAGATTGAAATTCAGGAAAACCAATTTGTAGGCGATGGGGATATGTATCTATTTTGCAGTGTCCTTAATGAATTTTTAGCTTTATATTCAACTATTAACTCTTTCACACAACTTATTGTCAAAAGTGCTGGAAGTGGAGATGTGCAAACATGGCAGATGCGGATAGGAAAACAGAACATCCAATAATTCAAAAAATTCTGAAAGAAGGACACAGATTTACCTTTTTTCAAGCTGTCTATATATTGGAAAAATATTGTAGCTCAATAGGCAAAATAGCAAACGTCGGAAGACAAGGACCCGCAAGCAATGAATGTATAAGGTTCAAACCTGATGTATCGTTGGCATTTCCGATCTCTGATATTGTATCAATTGAAAAGACCGAAGCTGAAGACGGCTATACCCCAAAGTTTATTATGACAACCTCGTTTCTCGGTTTATATGGATCAAATTCTCCACTACCTGATTTTTATGCGGAAGATATACTGCAAGCTGATCCCGAAGAGACCAATGTCCGCGATTTTCTTGACATATTTCATCATCGGTTAATATCTTTATTTTATAGATGTTGGTTGAAGTATCGTTATTACATTCAATACTTGCCTAATGGCGAAGATGAATTCTCAAAGCAAATCTTTTCACTTATTGGAATGGGTATGCCCGAATTGAGAGAACAACTTGGTATTCCTGCGGTTAACCTTCTCCGATATGTCGGGCTTTTTACACAACAGAACAGGTCTGCATCTGGACTAGAACGGTTGTTATCAGACTATTTTGACGGTATTCCTGTTAACATTGAACAGTGTATAGGTCGTTGGGTGAAAATTAGCATAGAAGATCAAACATTTTTGGGGAAAAGCAACAGTCAACTTGGAACGAAAATCTCAATTGGAGAAATAGTATTTGACAGGTCGGGAAAATTTCGCATTACTATAAAAATCCCAAATTATCAGACATTCAAAAGGTTCTTGCCTAACGGCGATTATTTTCAATCAATAAGAGAGATCGCATCTGCATATTTATCCGCACCATTAGATTATGAGGTTGAGTTGATCCTTCCAAAAAATGAGGTGCCGAGATTAGAATTAAATTCTGACGATGCAATACTTGGCTGGTCAGGCTGGCTTATATCTGAAACACCGAAGGAGGATTTTTCTGTGATCTTCCAAGCAAACTGAGAATTAGTTGTCTATTTAAGAATAATAAACCAAAAAAAGAAAAGTCATATAAAGTAGAAAGTATGTTTAATCTTTGAAAGAACATCTTATCGTTAAAAGTGTCTATATTCCCAACTATGTTATTAGAAATAGAATTTGGCATAAGCAGGCTAATGTGGATATTTCCGTTGAAGGTTTTTAGGAGGACATAGGAATTTGAGCCTTAAAAGCTTGCAAAGCTGAATAGGGGGAAAGCAAATTATGGTAACTGTTGATTTAAAAAATTTAACAAACAAGTTAAATAAATTTTGCAAGGATTCACTCACGAAAGCAGCAGGGATCTGCATAAATCGTGGCAACTCTGAGGTTACAGTTGAGCATTTTTTAATGGCATTGGTTGATAGCCCCAATGCAGATATTCAACTGATCTTGCGTAATTTTGAAGTTGACCCTGCACGTTTGATCCGTCTAATTGACAGGGATATAGAGTCGCTAAGGACGGGCAATACAGGTAGACCGACATTCTCTATGGTATTATTAGATTGGATTCAAGATGCTTGGGTATTTGCTTCTGTTGAATACGGCTTGACAGAGATACGTTCTGGCGTGCTTTTGACGACGATGCTATCTAATGCTAGATATGTAACTGGTGGTTATATTGACGAGCTTAGCAAAATCCCAAAGGATATTTTAAGGCGTGATCTGCTGAGCATAGTCAGCAAATCATCAGAAGAGCCACCAGCGATGGGATTTAAAGAGGGCATCGCTGGTAGACCGGGCGAAGGAGGAAAACTTCCAGCAGGCGACACTGCTTTGGCACGATTTACAGTAAACTTCACAGAGAAGGCGAGACGTGGCGAGGTTGACCCAGTGTTCGCAAGAGACCGTGAAATGCAACAGATCATAACTATTTTGGGCAGACGGCAGAAGAACAATCCAATTATTGTCAGCGACCCCGGAGTTGGAAAAACCGCTATGGTCGGTGAATTAGCCCTGCGTATTGTAAATGGCGATGTGCCTGATATTTTGAAAAATGTCGAAGTGCTTGGGCTTGATATGGGGTTACTACAAGCAGGTGCTAGCGTTAAAGGAGAATTTGAAAATCGATTGAAAGCTGTCATCAGTGAGGTTAAATCGTCTCCTGTCCCTATTGTATTGTTCATTGACGAAGCCCATCAGATGATTGGGGCAGGAGGGAGCGCTGGCGGAAGCGATGCTGCTAATCTCCTTAAACCAGCCCTTGCAAGAGGTGAACTGCGGACCATTGCCGCAACCACTTGGTCAGAATATAAAAAATACTTTGAGAAAGACCCTGCACTAGCCAGACGCTTTCAATTAGTCAAACTTGAGATACCAACTGATCAAGAGACTATGATAATGCTCAGAGGTATACGCGATAAATATGAGTCTGCACATAATATTCATATATTAGACGAGGCAGTAGTTGCCGCAACAAAGCTCGGCAGTAGATATATATCAGCCCGTAATCATCCCGACAAAGGCGTCGACTTACTTGATACCGCTGCAACACGTGCAAAGTTAAGTCTCACAAGCAAACCTGATGTCATAGATTACGAAGAACGCAGAACACAAGCACTTGAACGTGAATTAAATTCGTTACTGCGTGACAAAGAGGCAGGTTCTCCGGTAGATGACGCAAGAATACCTGAACTGGAAAAAACAATAGCGGAATCCAAAGAAAAAACCGCTCAATTGATAGAAAAATGGCAAAGAGAAAAGGCAGCTGCTGAAAAAGTACTTGAGATACGCAAAAAATTAGAGGAACAAAACCGCGTTGGACAATCGTCAGAGACAGGCGAGTCAACAGATCAAGCTCTAGCAGAAACTGTAACTCAGGAGGATTTGGCAAAGGCTTTAGAAGAACTCAAAGAGGCACAAGGCAAAGACCCTATGATATTCATTGATGTAAATCAGGATGTCGTGGCAAAAGTTGTTTCTGATATGACAGGTATCCCTATCGGCAAAATGATCAAGGATGAGGCAGAAACTATCCTTCATCTTGAAGAAGAGATAGGGAAAAGGCTTAAAGGTCAACCACAGGCAATTGAAGCTGTCTGTCGAGGGATAAGGGCATCAAAAGCAGGGGTGAAACCGCCAAATACTCCGATGGGGGTATTCCTCTTTGTCGGACCTAGTGGAACAGGCAAAACTGAATGTGCGCTTATTGTGGCAGACCTCCTGTTCGGCGGGGAACAGTTTATGACAATTATCAATATGTCAGAATTCCAAGAGAAACATACGGTTTCAAGACTCATCGGTTCACCACCTGGTTATGTCGGCTATGGCGAAGGCGGAGTCCTTACAGAGGCAGTTAGACAAAGACCTTATTCAGTCGTGCTTTTAGATGAAGTAGAGAAAGCCGATCTTGAAGTTATGAACTTATTCTATCAGGTATTTGACAAAGGTATGCTATCAGATGGCGAAGGAAGAGTTGTTGACTTCAAAAATACGATCATATTTTTAACAAGCAACCTTGCAACAGATATAATAACTAATATGTGTTCTGCGCCAGTCCCGCCAACTACTGAGGAGCTTCTGGCAGCGATCAGACCAACTCTCAGTCAACATTTCAAGCCAGCACTATTAGCGCGAATGACGATCGTCCCATTCTTCATCCTATCTCCAGATGTATTGAAGGAAATAGTCGTCCTTAAACTGAATGGTCTTGGAAAAAGGCTTTTTGAAAATCATAGGATCAAATTCGAGTATGAACCTGCTGTCGTTGAGCAGATCGCAGCCCGTTGCACCGAAGTTGAAACAGGAGCAAGGAATATTGATCATATATTAAGTGGAACGCTTTTACCTCGCATATCAACCGAAATACTTCAGCAGATGACAATTGGTCCTCTACCTGAAAAATTAAAGGTTGGTATCTCTGAAAATGGCGATTTTACCTTCGAATTTCTCAATGAGTAAAAATATTGGAAAGGGGTAGTTGTGTTTTTAACCAAAACTTTAACTAAGAAAGGAGGATTTTATTTGAAAAGTTGGTTATTACTTTCGTTTCTTTGTTTATTTTTTGGACTATCCCTTTCAGTTTACTCCGCAGGACCAGATGCATCATTAGTTATGTATTTGCCTTTGGATGAAAATAAAGGCAATATTGCAAATGACCTGTCGTCATTTAAAAACGATGCGGAATTTAAAGGCAAGCCAACTTGGGTTCAGGGAAAGTTCAACTCAGGCGTCCTTCTCGGCACTGGAAATTGGCTTGAAGTTAAGGATTCAAGCAGTCTTGATCTTACCAAATCGCTTACAATAAACTGCTGGGTTCAGATCAAAGGCTTAACAGGCGATCATCAAAGTGCAGTTGAGAAAGGCTCTGTTTGGGGACCTGGCGAATACAACTTGCTTCCCGTGTATTCTGGAAATGTCCTTTTGCAGATGAATGATCTTCCAGATGAATGCGATGACGAAGCAATCGGTGGAAAAGTAGACGATGGAGAATGGCATCACATCGCAGGAGTCTGGGATGGAAAAACCATCAAAACCTATATAGATGGAAAAGAAAGTTCAAGTATTCCGTGTGCAGGGACGCTTGAAACAAACAATGATCCACTTTTCATTGGTTGTAGAGGTGGCAGTAGCCGATGGATGAACGGCATAATAGATGAGATTAAAGTCTATAACCGTGCCCTGACAGCTGACGAGATTAAAAAGGATATGACGAATCCACAAGCAAATCTTTCGGTCACAGTTGATGGCAAATTATCGGCTACGTGGGGAAAACTGAAAACCAACTATAATTATTAAATGTGATCAGTTACAAATAATTTTATTATAAAGCAAGGGGTTAGCCTTTGTTTGATATTCAATGAGAGATTAGATGTAGATAACTGTTAGTCCATAACTTTTGTTAAAAGCCAGAGATCAGGTTGAGAGATGATTCTCTTGACAGATCGCTGATAGTTAACAGTTGTGAGGAAGTATCATAATGAGTGTTGCAAGAGATAAAGAGGAATTTGCCTCTCGTATGAGAGAAGCTCTTGGCGAAAGGATAACAAATCCCAACAATCCATCAGAGGCTCAGGTTCGCAGATATTTTCGGTCTCTCCGCGGTAGGACACAAGATGCAATAGATGCCTATGAGGGCTATGCTACTTTATTCTTTGTCCATTCACAATATTCATCCAATCCAGATACTGTAGTAACATATCCGGGCGGAGCAGGAGGTGGAATTTGCGATAATTTCAGGGAAGTCCTCGCTAGAAGATTAGAAAACGGCAGACACGTTATAGATTGCAGAGGATTTGCTGTTATGGGAGTGACCTTGTTGACCGAAGCAGGTTTCCAGTTTTCACGATATATGGTAGCGATACCGCCTACCGCGACAACGACTGGAGAATGGACCGGGCATGTCATCGCAGAGATGATCACTCCTGATGGGCAAAGAGTATATGTTGGTAATAATAGAGTTCATCAAAGCGCGAGTTCAGCAGTGCATAATTTGGCTGGTTGGAGTCCTGATGACGTGGCTAATGTCAGTTATGGGTCTGGTGACACAATACAAGAAGCGACTAGCAATGCAGATGAAATTGTTGCAAATAGAAGACAAATTCCAATTGGCACTTTAAGAGCAAGACAGCCATTTGTTCCACCACTGCCTAGGGAATAGCTTTATCAGTATGAATGATCTTAATAAAGATTCTGCAATATACGACCGTAGATTTAAATGTCAAAGATGTGGATTCTGTTGTTCAGAATTAGCTCTTATATATCCCAATGTTGAAGAAGTCCGCAGTATCGCAAAGTATCTTGGTGTATCAGAAATATCATTTGCAATTCGTTACCTCAGAGAGATTTACGACCCTCAAACAGATATGCTTAAAATAGCGTTTAAGTCAAATTTTCCAGATGGTAATGGTATAGGATGCGTTTTCTATCAAAATAATTCTTGTGTTATATACAATTCAGTTCGAACGGATGTCTGCAAAGTTTTTCCTTGGAACCATTTCAATTTGGAGACAAAGCAATGGGAAAGGGAATTTATAAGATCGGACGGAAAACTATTATGTCCTGGCATAGGCTTTGGTAAGGAATGGTCAATTGATGAAATCAAAAATATAAAAAACTTATATTCAAATGTTGGGACAAAAATCCAGCTAAATCGTTCGTCAAAGACAATTGCTAATAAAAACGACAATTATCTGTCGTTTTCAGAAGCAAACCTGGTACGAAAATTTAGATCATTATCCATCGACGAGAGACAAAAAATTGAAGATTTAATCGAATCGTTATATCATATATAAACTTCATTTCTATAAATCTTTCTTCATAATAGAGGCTTTTCATTTATACTCAAAAGTCCTGTCTAGCAACAAAAGCCAATTGATATAAAAGCTATTATATGATAGAATATAACACAAAGCGATTTTTACGATCTTCACAGAATTTATTTCAAATATGATATTTAAATATTAAATATGAAGAAGTGCAATTTCATTAGATAATTGGGAGGATTCAACGAATGACTGAAATTCCAAAAGTATATGAGCCTAAGAATGTTGAGCAAAAATGGTATTCATATTGGATGGAGAAAAGATATTTCCATGCAGAGGATGTTTCTGATAAACCCCCATATTCAATAGTCATTCCGCCTCCGAATATCACAGGTCCGCTTCATAAAGGGCACGCTGTTCCTATGACGATTCAAGATATTCTTATCCGTTGGAAACGTATGCAAGGATATAATACACTATGGATGCCGGGAACCGATCACGCAGGAATATCCGCAAACGCAGTTGTAGACAGGCAATTACGTCAACAAGGTATAGACAGATTTCAGCTTGGTAGAGAGAAATTCATAGAGAAAATGTGGGAATGGAAGCATTATATCCACAAAATTATAATCAACGGATTGCATAGGCTTGGCTGTTCGTGTGATTGGGAAAGGGAACGTTTCACGATGGACGAGGGCTTATCAAAGGCTGTTACAGAGACTTTCGTAAGACTGTATAACAAAGGACTTATCTATCGTAGCGAATATATAGTTAATTGGTGTCCGAGAGATCGGACGACCCTATCAAATCTTGAAGTTGATTATAAAGAGCAAAAAACTAATCTTTATTATATAAAGTATCCATTTACTGAGGGAGGTGGTGGAATAGTTGTCGCCACAACTAGACCTGAGACAATGTTGGGAGATACTGCTGTTGCAGTCCATCCTAGTGATGAGAGATATAAAAATTATATCGGCAAGAAGGTAATTCTACCAATAGTCAACCGTGAAATACCGATCATTGCTGATGCCTTACATGTAGACCCTGAGTTTGGCACAGGGGCAGTAAAGATCACCCCTGGTCACGATTTCAATGACTTCGAAGTAGCTCAACGTCATAAGATCCCAAACATCAATGTAATGAACGAAGACGCGACAATGAATGAGAACGCCGGGAAATTCAACGGTATGGATAGGTTTGAGTGTAGAAAAGCACTGCTAAAAGAGTTAGAAGAAAACGGCTATCTGATCAAAATAGAAAAACACGATTATATGCTTGGAAAATGTAGCAAGTGCGATACAGTCGTTGAACCTCGTCTATCGCTTCAATGGTTTGTTAAAATGAAGCCGTTAGCTGAACCAGCAATAAAGGCTGTTGAAAATGGTGAAATCAGGATCATACCGGAGAATTGGACTAAGATATACTACGAATGGATGTATAATATCCGTGATTGGCCTATATCTCGTCAAATATGGTGGGGACATCAGATACCCGTTTGGTATTGCAAGGACTGCGATGAGATGATAGTAGCGACGTCCGCCCCTGAAAAATGCAAATGTGGAAGCACAAATCTCGAACAAGACCCCGATGTGCTTGATACTTGGTTTAGCTCCGGATTATGGCCATTTTCTACTCTAGGTTGGCCCGAAGAAACACAGGCATACAAGACTTTTTACCCTACATCAACGCTTGTAACTGCTTGGGACATTCTATTCTTTTGGGTAGCAAGAATGATATTTCAGGGCATAGGTTGCACAGGGAAAAAACCTTTTAATGATGTATATCTGCACCCTTTAATAGCTGATCCAGAAACAGGGACAAAGATGAGCAAGTCCAAAGGAAATGTTCAAGACCTTTTAGACGATATAGAAAAATATGGGACAGATGCTTTTAGGTTCGCAATAACAGCGTCAATTATACCAAGCTCATATATGATGTTACCAGATAGCAGAATTCAAGGGTATAGAAACTTTGCCAATAAGCTTTGGAACGCATCAAGGTTTGTCCTAATGAATCTGGACGGCATAGATACAAACCTGAATACCTTAAAGCTAGAGCTTTGCGACAAATGGATTATCAGTAGGTATAATTCTGTTATACAAGATGTCACAGATGCTCTTGATTCTTATAGATTCAACGATGCAGCACAGGTATTGTATGACTTCGTATGGCACGAATACTGCGACTGGTATCTTGAACTAGCAAAAATCCGCATATATGATAAGGAAGATATTATCGGAAAAAAAACCGCCCAATATGTAGTATGGAAAGTGCTTGAAGGGACATTGAGATTATTGCACCCGATAATGCCATTTATAACGGAGGAGATATGGCAATATTTGCCACACGAGGGCGAAAGTATAATGATAGCCCCATGGCCAAAGCCTGAAAAAGACCTAATTGATAAAAGTTTAGAAGAGGATATGACTATCATTATGGACATAATTCGATCAGTCAGAAACATCCTATCCGAAATGAACGTTCCGCCTTCAAAGAAAGCTGAAATATTGATTCAAGCCCCAAATGACAGTGTCAAAAATTTATTATTAGAAAATATTAATTATATTTATCGTCTCGCTAATGGGGCAAAGGTAATCGTTGAACTTGCTATTCAAAAACCATCTTCATCAGCAACCGCAGTTGTAGGTGATATTGAGATTTACGTCCCATTGACAGGGCTTATTGATGTTGAAAAGGAGAAAGATCGGCTTACAAAGAACTTGGAAAAAGCGATCGCAGACCTGGAAAGGGTAACTGCAAGGCTAAATGACGAGTCTTTCCTATCAAAAGCCCCAGAAAACATCATTGCCAAAGAGCGAGAACGAAGAGCCGAGATTGAGGCTTTAAAAATCAAGCTTGAAAAGAATCTTGAAATGATCGCATAGACTCTATTAAACTCTAAACAAATATAGCGACGATCAGCAAAAATTTTGTATTGACAATATATACATTATAATATAAAATATTAAGAAAAAGGGGGATTAGCTCAGCTGGGAGAGCGCTTGCATGGCATGCAAGAGGTCACCGGTTCGAACCCGGTATCCTCCACCATTCCTGACTGACCTTGCATAATTGAAATTTATATCAATTTATTTTGACGATAAATTTGAGATTACAGATTTTAAAGCCTTTACAAAATCCATAACTAAGTAAAGTGATCCTTCCCCGTTTGTTATATACCAATGTGGTAATTTCTTTTGAATGTCAGAAAAACGTCTGATCCATCCGCTTTCTAGATCAAATAGTACCGCATAAGGCAGATATGTAATAAATAACTTGGGGTCTATCGGATCGTTTGATTTTGACTCGGAGATCAAATATTTTCTGAAACCAAGACCAGTTAATCTCATCTTTTTGCCGTTGGAAGTTATTGGAAAAGCTTTGCGACCGAATATAAAAATGATAAAACCAGTTAAAACTAATGATAAACCGATGGGTTTATAAAATAGCAGACCTATTATGCCTATCATAAATATTATTATTCCAAAAATAGTATACTTTTTTTTCAGCTCTCTTGGATTAGTTTTGATATAATTTCTTCTTATTAGCTCACTCCAAATATAATTATTTATCCTTGAAATATTGCTATAGAGTCCTTTTTTCAATTTATCCAAACTAACAATAGGTTCAGAGCTAAAAGTTTGTCTTAACAGTTTAAGTTCATATTCCCTTAATTCAGGTTTATCTTCGTAATTTCCCTGTATGCTAATACTGTAATTATTAAATACTGATTTCGCATCCTTTTTCCCTTCATTTATAATGCTTATACAGTTTCTATTTGCCAATTCTATCAACACAGCTATAATTGAGTTGATTGACTGTTTGCCATATATTAGGGCATATAGACTAATGGGTGAGATACCTTCTGGAACTTGATAGTTTGGAAGGACACGTCTTATAACCGTAGGTCGCCATACTGACCACCATTTCCAAAAAAAACCAATAAACACTATGATCGGCAACAAAAACCATATATAAGATTTAATTACCGTTCTTTCAAGAAACCAATTTCTAGGCATATCAAGTTGGACTATGAAATTTTGGTAAGCTCCAATATCTGTCCCCCAAAACTTTAACGACTGCGGATTTGATAGTTTATAATCATTAGAAGATGATTCGTAGCCTTTCATACCAATAAGTAATCTCGGCTTTACCTCACTGATTTGAATTGGTTTAAGTAAGTTTACATTAACCTCAATCTTGTCAATGATGTTTTGTCTTTCTGATGATATTGCATTCCATCTAAGCCTTGCATAAGGATCACTAGAAGTCCCTAATAGTTCGATTGCCTTGCAAATATTATATTCAATAAACCATTTGTTATTCTTTTTCTGCGGTTTTGTAAATATCTTTATCCTTATTTTATCATTATTATATTGGACTTCTAACTCATCATCTTTCAACGCCGTGTAAGATTCATCATAAACTTTGATATTCTTTACTCTTTTGGCATTTTTGATATCTATATTTCTTCTTATAAAACCTGCTTCTGGGACAAAATCAACGGTAAAGCTCTCAAGCACGTTGATGGACATATCATCGTTTACAGTGATGTCGGTTGTCCATTCTGTAAAGCGACACAATTTAGCATTAGACAGATTTATTGCAACGAAAGCCAATAATATAAGTAAAGATATTTTGATTATATTTTGTAGCATTTTTGAGGAATCGGTTACCTTTGAAACCTAAACTTGAAAATCTTATATATGGCAGAAAGACCGTCTCTCCAATTTATCTTTTTGCCTTCTTCGTGTGCTCTGCCAAAATAAGATATCGGCACTTCAACCAATTTAACTTTTCTCTTGGCTAATTTCGCTGTTATCTCTGGTTCTATATCAAACTTATTAGATTCAAGTTTCAATTCTTTGAGTATAGATGATTTTATAACCTTATAGCATGTTTCCATATCAGTGATATGAAATCCTGTTAGTAAATTGGAGATAAAAGTAAGAAATCTATTAGCCAAAAAATTGCTGAAAGCCATACCTTTTGGTCGTTTACGTCCAAGGAATCTCGATCCATATACAACATCTGCTTTTCCTTCAATGATCGGTCTTATTAAATTTGGATATTCAGATGGATCATATTCCAAGTCTGCGTCTTGAATTATGGTTATATCGCCGGTTATATATTGGAATCCGGTACGTAACGCAGCGCCTTTCCCACAGTTTTTCTCGTGAAAAATAACTTTGACGTTTTCAAAGCCTTTTTCACTGATCTCTCTCAGAATCTCTCTTGTCCCATCTTTTGAACAATCGTCAACTATTATTATCTCTTTTTCTATTCCTACGTCCACATTTCTAACCTTGTCAAATATCTCATTTATCGTATCCCTTTCATTATAAACTGGCATCACTATTGATAATTTGGAGTATTTCAAGTTTATACCTTCCTTATTTATTGATAATCATAAAAATTTCTATGATTATATACCAAATACACTCTCAGATCAAGGATTTGTCTGTGTTTTCAAAATTTATATGACGCCGAAACTGATATAGTGTTCTTTTTATAGATATTTTCTTTGTTTATTAATTTGTTCCTTTTAAGTTCGTATTGTGCTTCTAGTGTAAATTGGTCTGTAATATCTCTTGATATTTTAACTATAATGGTGCTTTTCTCTTCGTCTTCTATATCTATTTTGGCATCATTATCCAAAATTATTAGGACATCGCTTCTAGTTCTAAAAAAAGAATATAACTCAAATACCGTATTTTGAGATATTGCCTTCGCTAACATAATAAATAACATATAATCTTTATATGAATATTTGTCAATGGTTGATCTGTTATTTTCGTATGAAAAATCTAGATCAAGTAAAAAATTTTTATATGTTTGCATCCCAAATGTTATAATATCAGATGTATCTTCACGTGATGATCCTACTTCTTTCCATTTATTAAGCCTTGTCATTTCTCGTTGATATTGTAAATCCATAATTGCGTTCGGCAACAACTTTACGTCAGTTTTTATACAGAGTTCGTGTGTTCGCCTATCGAATTGATCAAAATTTTCAAAGTTAGTGGCTCTATAATTGTAATAGGCTTTTGAGGATATGTCTTCGGATATAAACGTTTTTAAAGAAAAGCCCAGAAGTCCCCTTAGGAAAGATTCCTCACTTGGAGTAACATCACTTTTGCTACGAATTGATGTCCTAGTCTTAATTTCACCTGTAAAAGCAGGAATGATAAGCCCTAAACTATGAGATATATTGGCATTGATGTTATTTACAAAAATGCTTTCATTGGCAAATTCTTTTGCATCAATAAATTTCATTCCATTTTGAATTTTAAGGAATAATAACGATCTTTTGGCAGGATAAGCTTCAATATTTGATGTCAAATAACATTGAAGAAATCTACTTTTTATAGCGTCGTTAACGCGATCAGAGATATTATCATCGTATCCAATGCTTATCTTGGCAAGAGTATTTGAAGCTTGAATTTGATCGGCAAGAACAAGGAAACATAAAAGGCATACTAAAAAGGGTAGAATTCTAACGCTTTTTCTGTGATTTATTGTCACTTTGGGTTTTATCTTTCTGATCCCGTTTTTTAGCTTTTGTGCCTTGATCTTCACTTGTTTTATTTCCTGATCTTTCTAATTCATCAGCCTTTTGACGAAAAGATTTGGCTTTTTCGTGCAAAGATTCCGAAGTTTTCTTCAAACTTTGTTTCTGCTTTTCAAGAGATTTTAACTCATTTTCAATATTGACCTGTGAAACATCGGCAACCTCTGCAGAAATGCCATTGGTTTTCACTATTTTCTTTGTTGATAAAGATGTCGGCGTATTTGATGTCGTAGTTATTGGATTTTGAGTTTTTTCGGTTGTTTTAGGCTCATCAGAAAAAGACCTTGTAACAGTGTCCGTTGTCAATAAAGTTTCTTCACTGTCAGTTTTGTTGCTATCTGTCACATCTTTGGGTTTTTCACTATCGGCTGTTACCGTTTGTGAACCAGACTTGTTGACAATCTCATTACGAGCAACTCTTTCACTGAAAAATGATATTTCGTTAGCGAATTCATTTAATTTTTGTCTTGTTTTAAGTTCATTTCTTAGACTTATTATCCTCGATTCAATTGCTGATATTTTGGCATCTGTTTTTTTAGCGAGATCACTTATGAGATCGGCTTTTTCTCTTATATCCTTGGGGCTGTCATATTCCTTGATCTCTATATTTGTTATGGCAATGTTATCCTTTTCTTGTTTTATCGGATTTCTAATCTGATCACGAGCAGATTGATATTCTTTTATCTTGCTAAGTATTAGCGCCTTTTCTTCAACATCGCCCAAAGTATCAGCTTTTTGGATCAAAGCATTTATCTGATTATCATACTCCTTTTCTAATTGAAGTCTTTTGTTTCTTATTTGTTTGTCTAGGTCATTTATATTGCGGTCTATAAGTTCAATCCTTTCAGACAAACTTTGCGCTTTTTTGAGATTTTGAGATAGTTTATGTCTGCCGATAATACCCAGGCCCTTACCTGACTGTGATTTTAGCTCTTCTATTTTATACGAAAGTTCGTCTCCTTGGTTTACAAGGACTTGTTTTTCCGATTCTAACCTTGCCTTTTGTGTTTCTAACGAAATTATCTGATTTTTTAATAGGTCAACTCTCTCCTCTGCCATTGCAGAAATTGCGAACAAAGATACAATAAACAAAAGAGCAAAGATATTAATATTTTTTTTCATTGTTAACGCCTTCTTATATCATCCCATACTTTTCTAGTTTATAATATAAAGCACTTGTTTTCAAGCCTAATATTTTAGCCGCCTCTGTTTTCACACCTTTTGCCTTTTCCAAAGCCCTTCCGATGAGTTGTCTTTCAAGGTCTTCTAACGCTTCGTCAAGTGAAAGGTCTTCCCGAGAAAGGCTAAGCGATGATCTGTTTGGATCACCGATAAGCACAGGCAAGTCTTTTAGACCGATCTCTTCGCCCTCACACAGCACAACTGCTCTTTCCATTAAATTTTCCAACTCTCGCACATTTCCTGGCCAATAATAGTTTGTCAGCTCTTTCAAAGCCATTTCATTTATACGTGGCGGTTTTTTGTTAAGCTGACGTGATTTCTTCTCCAAGAAATGTTCAATTAGCATTGGGATATCTTCTTTTCTTTCTCTTAGAGGTGGAAGTTCAATAGGTATTACTTGTAATCTATAGAATAAATCCTCTCTAAATTTTCCCTCCTCAACCATACTCATAAGATTTTTATTTGTTGCAGCGATAACTCGAACATCAACGGAGATCGTTTCTTCTCCCCCAACCCTCTCAAATTCTTTTTCTTGCAAAACTCTTAGGAGCTTGATCTGTGTCCCTAATGGAATATCGCCGATCTCATCTAGGAAGATCGTGCCCTTATCCGCTAGTTCAAATCTGCCAAGCTTTCGCCTTATAGCGCCAGTAAAAGAACCTTTTTCGTGACCAAATAACTCGCTTTCTAACACTCCTTCTGCCAATGCACCACAGTTTACCTTTACGAACGGATTGTCTTTACGATGACTATGAAAATGTATAGCTCTTGCAACCATCTCTTTTCCAGTTCCGCTTTCTCCATAGATCATAACTGCTGAATCACTTTTGGCGATCTTTTCTATCATTGAAAAGACATTTTTCATCTTCTCTGAGGCACCGACGATCTCTCCGAAATTATATTGAACATCCAACTCGTTGCGAAGATATTTATTTTCCTCATCAAGCTTTGTTCTAACCTTTTTTGCTTCTATGGAGCTTATAGTTTTTTCAACCCTTATGATGAATTCCTTTGGGCTAAATGGCTTTGTGATGTAATCAAAAGCACCTTTTCTCATAGCTTCAACAGCCATATCTATCGTTCCATAAGCTGTAACTATAAGAACCTCTACATTTTCATCTTCCGACTTCAATTTTTCAAGGACTTCTATACCGTTTATGCCTTCCATCTTAAAATCGGTTATGACGATTTCAAATTTCTCTTTTTCAAATAATTTTATTCCATCAAAACCATTTGAGACGCAAGTTACGTTATGTCCTGCACGTTTTAGGACTTGTGACATCCCATCTCTCATGGTTTCGTCATCTTCTATTAAAAGGATTTTGCTCATCTATACCTCCGGAAGGTAAATTGTGAAAGAAGTTCCCTCGTTTATTTTACTCTGGACCTCCACTCTCCCATTGTTGTCTTCAATGAGCTTTTTCACTATTGCTAGCCCAAGCCCTGCCCCTTTCTCTTTTGTAGTAAAGAAGGGATCAAATATCTTTTCTAGGTTTTCCTTTGTTATACCAGGTCCATTGTCATTGATTGTTACACTTATTAGATTATCAATTTTCCCGTTTCTTAATCTTATCTCCCCACCAGTTGACATCGCTTGGAGTGAATTCTTTATTATATTCATAAATACGCTTTTTATCTGTTTGGGGTCAACAAAAACTCTTATATCGCTATCAGTTATTTCTGATATAAGTTTAACGTTCTTCTTTTTTAACTCAGGAGATAATACAAAACATACTTCATCTATTATTGATAACAGGTCAACTTCTTCTTTCACAGGCTCGGTTGGTCTTGCATATTCAAGAAACTGTGTAACTATTTCATTTAAATTTTTGACTTCTTTGATTATTTTATCTACATACTCTTTTGATGTCCCTTGAAGGTCTTCTGAAAGCAGACCAGCAAATATCTCTATTCCTCCTAATGGATTTCTTATTTCGTGTGCAATGCCTGCCAGCATCATTTTTAGCCTATTATCCCTTTGTATTATAGCTTTTCGCATATTGTCTATTGAGTACCCAAGATAGCCAAGTTCGTCATTTGATCTTATTTTTATTTCATCATTAAAATTGCCTTTGCCTATTTCTTCAGCAGACTTCACTAATTTGTTAATTGGGTTCGTTATGGTTTTTGCGAACAAAAATCCGATCACGATTGTCATCAAAATACTGATAACTGCAAATATGATGACGTTTCGCCCAAAAGCCCTGATTGCAGACATTATCGTTGCGCTTGTGTCGACTCCGACCGCCGCGACTATTGAATCATCAGTTTTTATTGGTGCGTATCCGGATTTGTAATAATTGCCATCTTCGCCTTTGAAAAGAACAGTATGGACACAATTCCCATTCCAAAGATTTTCAAGCTCTGATCTGTTAAATCTCAACCTAACATATTCAGTGCCTATTGGAACTTTTTCTGTGTCAACTAAGCTTTTGTTATCCCTATTAAATATATATATGCGTTTGACGTCGGTTGCCTGCTTGACTTTATTAAGCTTTTGCAGCAAATTTATATAAATTAACCTATTTTCATCGCCGGGAAACAATTGAGTAACAAAACTGCCATCTATTTGAGTTGTGACAGACTGAGCAATAGCAATAAGTTTCCCGCCTAGTTCGTTATCAAGACTGTTTTTTGCTGACCTATAAAGAAATATGCCTGTTGACCCGACAAATATTGTCACGAATAGGACAAACGTTATTATCAATTTATTTCCAATTTTGCCTTTATAAAACATATCTGATAATTTTGCAACATCTATGCCATTATGCCATTTATATATGATAATGTTTAACGATTTATTTTCATTTATCAGTTTATATATTATGGATATGATTGTCAAGAAAGAGGAAATAAATATCAAATATCTAATCCGTATAATTTATCACACGTTTTAAGGAATTTTTTATCAGATTTTTGAAATGCATCATCAGTTTTTCATAAAATAATAGCTTTTGAAGCTAAAATAACCTCAATCTTAATTTCAATTCTCAGATGAAGAAACCCATAAATAGCAGTTAAAAATAGATAAAATCATAAAAGGCATTTTCAAAGCTTGACTATGGTATAATTATTGCTGATATAATTAAATCGCTTTGATAACCAGAAACAAATAAACTGCTTTAACAACAAAAAGGAGAGCATTATGAGAAAACACAAGAAATATTTGACATTGATGTTTGTATTACTTCCTGTTATCTTTTACGCGTGTGAGGAAACAGATAACATAACGATAAATCCCGAGCCTCAGAATCAACTTCGTGTCATAGGTTCATCAACTATTAATAAAGCACCAGATATAGCCAAAACTCAGATCGGAGTTCAAACTATCGCCAAAGAAGTAGAGCCCGCAATAGATGAAAATAATAGAAAGACCGACGCGGTGGTTTCAGCACTTAAACAACTAGGCATAGCAGAGAAGGATATACAGACACATTCATTCAACATATATCCGCAAAGGGATTACCAAAAACCTAACGAGATTATTGGGTTTCAGGTTGATAATATGCTTTCGGTAACTTTTCGTGATTTAACAAAGATCGGAAAATGCTTACAATCTGCGATCAACGCGGGGGCAAATAACATTTATGGAATTAATTTCACGCTTGCAGACCCAGAATCCGCAAGAAGTGAAGCCAGAATTTTAGCGATTCAAGATGCACGTAAAAAAGCGGAGAGTATGGCAACCGCAGCGGGAATTAAATTGGACAAAATAGTAAGCGTGAACGAAATATATTCGGTTGTCTCTGTGGATGCTAGAACTTATGATAAAGCTTCTGTCGAAGCTTCTGTCCCGATACAGCCTGGTGAGCTTGGCGTAACTGTCCAAGTCGAATTGGTCTATATTATAAAATAGAGATTTAATAATACAAAACCTTTTTCACGAAACTTGCTTCACTTCTCAATGTTGAGAACAATTAACAAATTGAAATTATGACCAAAATTTCTTTAATGAACTTCTGTTTTTAAAAATAAAAACATGCTGTAGCTTGTTAAATCAAAAGCAAACTGACAGCATGTTTTTATTTTGCATTACTTTAATATGATGATTTAATATATCCCCACATCACCGGCATCTTCCCATTAGAAGCAACAGTCAACAATGCTGCTGTATTAAGTGTGCCATCGTCAGGTGGTGGTTCACATCTGAGGGTATATCCGCACTCTCCGCCGTTTTCGCCAACTTCTGCAAAAATAGCAACCCATTCTCCGCCTTTAACGGTGTATTTCCCTTGATCTGTGTCCTTTGCCCAGTTTCTATCCGCTAGCCCTTCACAAACTTTTACCCCGTTAACCCATGTTTGCTCGGGGTCATCAGAACCTGCTTTGAATATAACTTCACCACCTTTATTCCACTTTGCTAACGTAAACAGGTATTCATGGAAGTTATTAAGTCCCTGTCCACCCCATTCTGCCCAATCAAATTGATTTCCGCTTGTAAAAAGGTTACCTTGTCCTGCATCTACCAGATCAAGAAAATTGATCGGTATCCAAGTCATATCTTCGCCTAAATTATTTTTCTTCTTAAGAACCTGTCCAGCAACAGGCCAGTTCTTTTTATCGGCAGATACTTTCTCCTCTGGGATCCCATTATGTTCATTGTATAGGTCTTTTGAAATAAAAGCAACTCCTCCTGTTCCTGCCACTTTTATTGGCGGATCAAGAACAAGCCAACTCATAATATAAAAGCCTTTTTCAAGAGTTACTTCGCCTGTGATGTCCTTCTCGTTCATATATCCATGGCTGCCTGTATAATATTTTGGATGTTTGTGATCGCCTTTGACCATATCAACAAGCTTCTTCGCGGTTGCTGCATCGTCAATAGCAAAGGCTTGCGGAATAAATGAAACCAGATAAAGGACGACGGTCAATGCAACAATAATACATCTTGCCATCAAAAACCCCTCCTTTTGTTATAAACACTTCATAATTGGTTCTTTGCCTATGCAAGGATGACATTAAAGATATCATTATGGGCAGGATCATTTTATTTTGACATTTCCCCAGGTTGAAGCAAGTTTACTTTGAGGGTCAACAGCAAGCCCAACTTTTGGTCTCTTGCCTCTTGCGAGTTCAGCTATTTCATCTTCCATTAAAGCCCTATCCCATATAATTAGATCGTCAACAATACCATCGAGGTATCTATCATCTCCGACAGTTCCGCCATAGGCTCTACCGACGCCGATCTCTATCGGTCTATTGGGAAATGTCAGAAAAGGCGCAGCTATACCTTTGGGATTTCCCTCTCCGCTTGGCGGTATATTGACCTTTCCATCCTTTTCAGAAGCGACATGTGCAATTGCCTGTTTGCCATCCGCAGTTAAGCATACAAAGAACCATTGGTTTGGCTGGATAACATTAGCAGTTGCAAACCAGCCTTCTGTCCCTGCGTAGCAGACGCCCCAGGTCATACCTGTATTGCTGGTTGTGCATATACGGAATAAAAAGTTAGCTCCCCAACCAACTTTATCGCCTTTGAACGCAATTGCGGAATGATCTTTTCCATTGCGGACATAGATCCATGCAGAAACGGTAAGAGCATTAGCTAAGACGTCATAAGCTTTTTTGTGCGGAACACTGATAAAACCATCTTTGCCGTTAAAACTTGCCCCCTTTCCGAATTTACCTGCGATGAATTCCACCCCACCGTTGACTGTGCCGTCGCTTACTCTTGTAGCATCTTTTGGTGTGCCGTCATCAAAGGTCCATGCAGAAACTATACCTTTATCAATATCAGCAAACGTGCTGGTGGAGATCGCTAATGTTAAAATTATAGTCAACATAATAAAAAGCTTTATTTTATTCATTCAACAGATGTCCTCCTAAGGATTTAGAAAAAAACTGTTTATAACATGCTGACCAGCTTGTTTGTTATCATTCACAGCTGACAGCATGTTCTACTAAATCAGAATTAATAAGCCTTTATATTCGCCCAAGTTGTGCTGAGCTTGTTTTTAGCTTCAACTGCTGTGAGGACTGCCCCACCAGCTAACTGTGTAACCTCTGCATCAGTGAGAGCACGTTTCCAGAAATACATTTGATCAATGAGACCGTTATAATATCTATCGTCTCCGACGGTTCCACCATAGGCTCTACCGACGCCGATCTCAACTGGTTTACCCGGGAATTTATTCAAAGGTGCAGGTGCAGCTTGTGGGTTTGCTTGACCACTAGCAGGCTTTTTGCCATCTACATAGGCAGTAGCTTGTTTGCCATCGGCTTTTAAGCAAACATGATACCATTTATTTATAGTAATAACGCCGTCAGTTGCAAACCAGTTTTCAGATTCGCCAGACGTAGTCCCCCAAGTCAAGCCTGTGTCGCTTGTCGTAGCTATACGAGCCATAAAGTTTGCTCCCCAACCGATCTTTTCGCCCTTGAAAAAGATAGCAGCATGATCAACACCTTTTCTTACATTGATCCATGCGGATATAGTAAATACGTCCTGTTGGAGACTTGGTTTATCTGGAACTTCTATGTAAGTGCCTTTACTGCCATCGAAATCTGCCGCTTTGCCGACTTTGCCTGCGACGAACTTAACATTGCCTTTTATAACCCCGTGATTGCCTCCACCGCCAGCATCTCTTGCAGTCCCGTCATCAAATGTCCAAGCAGACACGAGCCCTTCTTCTAATGCGGCGAATGAAACACTTGCGAACACAAATAAAGCCAAAACGGTTAAAATTAGACAAGACTTCATAGCTAACTCCTCTCTTTTTGAAAAGATAAAATTAAAGTAAGAAAAAACTAAACCCAATTATTCGCAAACTTCTCCCTTTCCTTTCTAGCTAGATCTAACAGCTAGACACAAAAGTTTTTAATTTAAAACCAGTGATGAGAAATAATCTGTCTAATCACCTCCTAAAAAATAAACAATAAAACAAGTTAAATTATAATAATTGTATATTTTACCATCAAAGCAACTTAGCAATATCAATATAACACAAAAAAGACTCCATTGCAAGTAATTTTTTCTGATCTTAGGACATAAGTTCGGACATTTCCCAGTGCAATACTACCAAAATGACTGAAAATTCATGTTATCATGT
>FWPV01003370.1_pt1 | contig 36358 bp, 37 predicted proteins | sample 2228371 | NCBI WGS metagenome assembly FWPV01 (sample SAMEA103939776, study PRJEB20133) | metagenome | reverse complement strand
GTCAGGGTGTCCCCGACGTGGTTCCACCCTCCCCCGGCCCACCTGCACCCGTCAGGGTGTCCCCGACGTGGTTCCACCCTCACCCCGGCCACCTGCACCCGTCAGGGTGTCCCCGACGTGGTTCCACCCTCACCCCGGCCACCTGCACCCGTCAGGGTGTCTCCCTGGTAGGGCGAGGGGGCTTGCCGCGCCGGGTTGGTATTTTCGTGCTACGGGGTGCGCCGGGGCGCGTGTGGGTCTCCTTCAGCAAGACGATGGGCAGGAGCCTCCCGCAGGCCGCTCCGGTTTGTGGCGACAACTCGGTCACCGATGGATATTCTACTCTAAATGGCCGATCTGCGCAAGCGCACTGCCATGAGACCTTTGACGCCACCACGGCGTGGGGTATAATATACCCTGGGGATCAATGTCGTCCAGTGAGCATTCGGGAGCTGAAGCTTTGGCTGGTCGCGGAGCGCGCCCGGGATACCCCGCCTGAAGAGCCTGGCTTGATGACATGGACCGGCGAGCAGACGAGGGTCGAGCAGACAGGGGGAAAGGATGCTAAAGACGCTGCCGTATGGCGATGATGTGGTCCTGTGGCCGCTTCGTCACCCCATGGGCCGGGTTCGCGTGCTGGAGCTCGATGACCGGCCGGGGTTGCCCGATGTGCCTGGCGCGGTGCGCCAGGCCCTGCGTGAACCCCTGGCTGGCCCACCGTTGACAGCGGCCGTGCGGAGCAAGCGCGCCCGTCAGGTGCTGATCCTGGTGAGCGACATCACGCGCGCCGTACCGTACCACGACGTGTTGCCGGCGCTGGTGGCGGAACTGGAGTTGGCCGGCGTACCCTCAGCCGGCATCGCCTTCCTGGTGGCTACCGGCGCCCACCGCTCCCACACGCTGGCCGAGAACGTGCGCGCCTATGGTCCCGTGGCGCAGGCTGGCTATCCCTTCCACCAGCACGACGCCGACGCCGGTCACGTGTCCCTGGGCTGGCTGTCCACCGGCAACGAGCTATGGGTGGATGAGCGCGCGGCCACCGCCGAGTTCCTGGTGGTGGTCGGCATGGTGACGCCTCACTATTTCGCCGGCTATAGCGGCAGCCGCAAGAGCATCTTGCCCGGCGTGGCCGGCCGGGAAACCATCCGGGCCAACCACGCCCGGATCGTGCACCCCTACGCTCGCCTGGCCCACCTGACCGATAACGTGATCCACCAGGAGATGATGGAAGCAGCGCGCCGCGTGGGGATTGATTTCGACCTGGAATTGGTGGTCAACGACCGGCGCGAGGTCGTGGGGGCCTTTGGCGGGACGATGGAGGCGGCGTTCGCGGCGGCCGTGGCCGCGTGTGAGGGCCTGTATCGTGTGCCGGTGCCCGCGCCGGCTGAGGTGGTCGTGGTCTCGGCCGGCGGGTATCCCAAGGACATCAATCTCTACCAGGCGCAGAAGGCGGTGAACCACGCGGCGTTGGTGGTGGCCCCTGGCGGCACGCTGATCCTGCTGGCCGAGTGCCGCGATGGCGTGGGGCACGCGATGTTTGAGGCGTGGATGCGGCGGGCCTCCTCCGTGGACGAGCTGGCAACCACGCCGGAACGTGACATCATCCTGGGCGGGCATCGGGCCGTGGCTACGGCCCGGGTGATGCAGGGCTGCGAGATCGTGCTGGTCTCACAGCTGCCGCGGGAGACCGTGCGTGGGATGCACTTCACCTATGCCGCCAGCCTGGCTGAGGCGCTGGCCCATGCCCAGGCCAGGCACGGCCCTGACGCGCTCACCTATGTCATGCCCCACGGCGGCTTTATCCTGCCGACGGTAACGGGCGGTTGAAACCGCACCTGGGGGGCGTAGGCACGCCGGGCGACCACCTCCGTGGTCGCCGGGCCGCGTCAACCGCGCAGCGGGCTGACGCCCGGCCCGCAGCCCCTTGAGGGCGACCTCAGTCGCTAACCCCACTTGCGTCTTGCAACTTTTTTCCCCACGGTGTATAATTGAGCGTGTCAGGCGCGATGGCGGGCCTTCCGACCAGGGGCAGGCCCGCGTATTGCATGTGGCATGAACGTGATTCGTGACGCAACACGTAACACGGATTCCCATGTACACCATTGATGACCTCCTGAGCATCTGTGAAACCTACCTGTCGGGTGCGGATATGGCGTTGGTGCGCCGGGCCTACGACTTTGCGGAACGGGCGCATCGGGCCGAATTTCGCAAGTCCGGCGATCCTTACATCGAGCACCCGTTGGCTACGGCCATCGAGTTGGCCAAGCTGGAACTGGATGCGCAGACCGTGGCGGCCGGCCTGCTGCACGACGTCCCGGAGGACACGAACGTCCCCTTGCAGGAAATAGAAGACATCTTTGGGGCCGAGATCGCCTACCTGGTAGATGGCGTGACCAAGCTGGGCAAGTATCGCTGGGGCCAGGGGGAAGAGGGGGCCACGGCCCCGGAGGCCGATACCGTGCCCCGGGCCTCCGGCCAGTTCGATTTCGTCATCCCGCAGACGCCGGAGGAGCGGGACTTGCGGGCGGAAACGTTGCGCAAACTCCTCCTGTCCGCCGCCCAAGACCCCCGCGTGCTCTTTATCAAGCTGGCCGACCGGCTGCACAACCTGAACACCCTGGCCCACCTCCCGCCGCGCAAGCAGAAGCGCATCGCCCAGGAAACGCTGGAGATCTATGCCCCGCTGGCCCATCGGATCGGGATGTGGGAGTTCAAGTGGCAACTGGAAGACCTGTCCTTCTATTTTCTGGACCCCGATGCGTACTCCCGGATCGCCAGCTCTCATGACCTGCGGCGGCAGGTGCGGGAGGACTATATCCGGCGCGCCACGCGCGATCTGCACCGTGCCCTGCGCGAACAAGGCATCGAGGCCGAGTTCTCCGGGCGGGCCAAACACATCTACAGCATCTATCGCAAGATGCAGCGCAAGGGCCGGGATGTGGAACACATCTATGACCTGGTCGCCTTGCGCGTGATCGTCCCGACCGTACAGGCTTGCTATGCCACGTTGGGCGTGGTGCATTCCCTCTGGCAACCGATCCCCGGCGAGTTCGACGACTATATCGCCATGCCCAAGGAGAATCGTTATCAGTCGTTGCACACCTCCGTCATCGCCTACGATGGCAAGCCGCTGGAGATCCAGATTCGCACGCCCGAAATGCACCAGGAGGCAGAACGGGGCATGGCCGCGCATTGGCGCTACAAGGCGCGCCAGGACGCTGACTCGGATGAACTGGACCGACGGCTGAGCCGAGACCGAAGCACCCTGGAGCAACTGGCCTCGTTTCAGGCCATCGTGGAAGCTCGCCACGACATGGACAACGCCCGCGAGTTCGTCGAGTCCATCAAGAGCGATTTCTTCCAGGATACCATCCACGTCTTTACCCCCAAAGGGGACGTGAAAGAACTCCCCGCCGGATCCACCCCCATTGACTTTGCCTATCGCGTCCATACCGAGATCGGCCATCATTGCCGGGGCGCGCGCGTCAACGGCAATATGGTCCCCCTGAATTATCGGTTGTCCACCGGGGATCGGGTGGAGATCATCACCAGCAAAAGCGGCGGTCCCAGCCGCGACTGGCTTAACCCCAACCTGGGTTTCATCCACACGGCCAATGCCCGGCAAAAGATCCGGGCCTGGTTCCGCCGGCAGCAACGCCCGGCCAGCATCGCCCAGGGCCGCGAGCTGTTGGAACGAGAACTGCGCCGCCTGAGCCTGAGCCACATCTACCAGAAAGTGATCAGCATCCTGGGCTACCCCGTCAAGCCCGGGCTGGGCGATGGCAGCGCGCGCCCGGACCCAGACGATCCGCTGGTGCGCCAGCGGCAAAACCAGGCCCTGGAGCGGCTGGGCTTCCATCACGAGCAGATCGAGGACCTGGTCTCATTTTTCCGCCGCTACGATAACCTGGACGACTTGTACGTGGCGATCAGCCACGGCAACATATCCGCCCAGGAACTGGCGATCCGGTTCCTGCCCCGCGCCCAAGACCCCTTTGCGGTACCCTTGCCCCCGCCCCCCCCACCCACGGTGGAAGGAATCCGCGTGGAAGGCGTCACCGGCCTGAGCGTCCGGCTGGCCCAGTGTTGCGCCCCCATGCCCGGCGATGAGGTGGTGGGCTATGTGACCAAACATCACGTGATCTCGGTCCATCGGCGGGACTGCCCGAATGCCTTGCGCGTGGAGGACCGGGAGCGGCTCCTGGAGGTGGACTGGGGCCGGGCCTATGAGCAGTTGTTCCCGGTGGCCATTCGGATCCGCGGCGTGAACCGCCACGGCCTGCTGCGAGACATCGCCATGGTCGTGGCCAGCGAGCGGGTGAGCATGACCGACGTCCATACCCTGCAAGATGCGGAAGCCGGCCTTTCCACCATGTCCGTGGTCCTGGAGGTCTCGGACATTCAGCAATTGAGCCGGCTGATAGACCGTATCTCCAAACAACAGGGCGTCATGGATGTCTGGCGTGACACGGGGCAAGATCGCCTGGCGGCGACCTCGCCGCGAGTCCCGCGCGCCCGGCCCTCGCCGAGCCGGCGCAACGTCAGACCAGCGGCCCAGCCCGGCCGGGCGCTGGCGCCGGCCAGCCGGGCCGGGGACCGAACGGCGTGACCGGGTGAGCACCCCGGAACGGGAAACCTGGCGTTGAGCAACCAACCCTGATTTCTACCCGAGTCTCCATGAACTCCGTTCACCAAAAAGCATGAAAACGTAGGGCAGGCTTTCGAGCCTGCCGCAGCCTGGAAAGGCTGCACCACGATTTTCAAGTCAGACTCGTCCGAGGAGATGCGACATGAGGGTGGCCGTTCTGTCCGATGTTCATGGAAACCTGCACGCCTTGCAGGCGGTGCTCGATGACGCCTGGACCGAACGGGCCGAGCGCGTGCTATGCGCCGGGGACCTGGTGGGCTATGGCCCTTTGCCCAATGAGGTCATTGCCCTTGTGCGCGAACACGACATCAAGTGCGTCATCGGCGACTATGATGACACCGTGGCCTTTGATCGCCCCTGCCCCCCCACGGCCTGGTTACCTCCTGAAGTGGCGGAGCTGATATTCCTGTGGACCCGGGTGCATCTGGACGCCCGCACAAAGGCCTGGCTCCGTCAACTCCTGCCCCAGGTGCGGCTGGAGATCGGTCCCTGTCGCCTGATGATCACCCACGGCAGCCCGCGCGATCTCCGGGAGACCCTGGGGACCCAAACCGCCGAGGAGATCCTGCGGGAGCTGACCTATCAGACCAAGGCGAATCTCGTCATCTCCGGGCACGCCCACGTGCCGAGCTACCGGGTGGTCAACGCCGTCATCTTTGTCAACGCCGGCAGCGTCGGCCAGCCCCGCGATGGCGACCCGCGCGCCGCCTATGCGCTCCTGGACATTGACCCGGTCACCGGCAAGACCCAGGTGCTCATCAAGCGCGTGGCCTATGACGTGGACGCGGCGATACGTGCGCTGGCCCAACGGGGCTTGCCGGGAGAACTGGCCCACGCCCTGCGGCAGGGGCTTCGGGAACCAGAGGAATGGGAGCGGCCGTAATGGGGCGGGGAAGCAGAGGGGCCAGGGGGCGCGCATTTGACGCTTGACGTTTCATGCACCACGGGATACGAGGAGAGGACTGATGGCCTTACAAGTCTACAATTACCTGAACCGGCGCAAGGAGCCGTTCGTGCCCCTGCACGAGGGGCTGGTGAACCTATATGTCTGTGGCCCCACCGTCTACGACGACGCCCACCTGGGCCACGCCATGGGCTATGTGAGCTACGACGTCATCGTGCGTTACCTGCGCTACCTGGGCTACCGGGTGCGCTACGTCCAGAACCTCACCGATGTGGGCCACCTGCTGGATACCGGCGAGGACCGCATCCTGAAGGGGGCGCGGCGCGAGCAGTTGGAGCCGATGGAATTGGTGGAAAAATACATCCGCTCGTATTTCGCGGACATGGATGCCCTGGGCGTGGACCGGCCGAACATCTCGCCCCGGGCCAGCGCCCATATCCCGGAGCAGATCGAGCTGGTCAAGACCCTGCTGGAAAAGGGCCATGCCTACGAGGTCAACGGCTCGGTCTACTTTGACGTATCCTCGTGGCCGGACTATGGCGCGCTCTCTGGACGCCGGGTGGAGGACTTGCTGGAGGGGGCGCGGGTGGAGGTGCGCGACGAGAAACGCAGCCCGGTGGACTTTGCCCTGTGGAAACGCGCCGAGCCGGAGCATATCCTGCGCTGGCCCAGCCCGTGGGGGTGGGGCTACCCCGGCTGGCACGTGGAGTGCTCCGCCATGGCCAAACGCTACCTGGGCGATACGATTGACATCCACGGCGGCGGCATCGAGAACATCTTTCCCCACAACGAGGACGAAAAGGCCCAGAGCGAGGCCGCCCACGGCGTCCCCTTTGCACGTTATTGGATCCTCTGGGGCACGCTCAACGTGAACGGGGTCAAGATGAGCAAATCCCTGGGCAATTTCATCACCATCAAGGATGCGCTGGCCCGGTATCGTCCAGAGACGCTGCGCTTCTTTATCCTCACCAGCCATTACCGCGCCACCATCAACTTCCAGGACGAGGCGTTAGAAGCGGCCGACAAGGGCCTGCGTCGCCTGCTGGATGCGGTGGCAACCGTGCGTCGGGCGATCCCCAACGCCCCGGAAGGCCCGGTCCCCGATGAGGTGCTGGATAGCCTGAAGGACCACCAGGCCCAGTTCCTGGCGAGCATGGATAATGACTTTGACACCGGGGGGGCCATCGGCGTCCTGTTCAACGTGGCCCGGGAGAGCAACGCCCTGATCCACGGCGCCGAGCCGGTTACCCGATCCACGCTCGAAGCCTTTGATGCGCTCTACCGGGAGCTGGGGGGTCGCATCCTGGGCATCATTCCCGACGAGCTGAAGGAGGAACGGGGCCTGGGTCTGGAAGAACCGCTCCTGGCCCTGCTGGTGCAGACCCGGCAAGAACTGCGCGCCGCCCGGCAGTGGGCCTTAGCCGACCAGATTCGGGACCGGCTGGCCGAGTTGGGCATCGCCCTGCGCGATGGGCCAGAGGGCACGACCTGGCACGTGAACCGATAAAAAGCATGACCATAGTCCCCGTGGGGCCAGACCCTTCGGGTTTGGGAAACCCGAAGGGTCTACGAAGCATGAAAACGTAGGGCAGGCTTTCGAGCCTGCCGCAGCCTGGAAAGGCTGCGCCACGATTTTCAAGTCAGATACGAAAAAAAGGAACCCGTTTCCTTGAAAGAAACGGGTTCCTGGTTCTCTATCCTGGCAAGTCGCGGAAGGTCACTCGCTCGCGCAGCCGCTTGCTCAGAATGCGATCCGTGGGCCGCCAGACCTCTTCCAGAGCATTGCGCCAGTGCCGGTTCAGATCGGCCCAGTCTTGGGCCTCATAGCCACAGGCGGCACAAAGCCTCAGCGTAGAGGCGGGCGTATCCGGCTCCGCCAGGAGCACCACCCCCTCACAGAACAGGTCGTAGGCCGCCTTCTCCACCGCCCGCAACAGAGCCGCGCCGGTGTGCCGCTGCTGTTGCCGGGGCCAGACCCAGAACCCGCGGACCACGCCCACCAGATTGATGGCCTGCCAGCGCAGCACCGCGCGCACCTGCGTGGTATGGGCCAGCAGGAATCCCCACGTGAACAGCTCCTCCAGCAACTCTGCCTCCGTCACGGGGCTTGCTGGCCGGGCCAGGCTCAAAAATCGCTGGATCTCGGGTATGTCCTGACGACGACCCCGCTTGATGACGACGCGGCTGCTCATGCCCCCACCTCCTTGTGGAGTGGCAACGCGCGGGCCAGGATCTGCTCCAATTGCGCCAGCGTAAACGGCTTGGACAGGTAAGCAAAGGCGCCCAGACGGAGGGCCTCTTGCTCCACAGCCGGCGATCCGTAGGCAGTCATGAGCACCACCGGCACCGGACGTTGCGACTCTTGCACGTAGCGCAGCACGTCAAACCCATCCTGGATGGGCATCTTCAGGTCGGTCAGCACCAGGTCCACGGCGTCGGTCTTTAACCGTTCGATCCCGGCGTGACCGTCAGCGGCCACAAACACCTCGTAGCCAGCGCGCTGGAGACAGGTCTCCAGGTACTGGCGCACCAATCGCTGATCTTCGATCACCAGCACGCGGTAGGGTGTTCCTCGCTCCACCATTCTCTCCCCGCTGGACGATGATAACCCCACAAGTCCTACTTGCTGAGGACCAGCCTTTGCGTTACAATAAGGTCCTGGGCCGACCGCCCTCGAGTTGCAGCAAGCGTGCTTTCCATTCAAGCCCCCCGCCAAAGCCACAGAGGCCACCATTGGCCCCGATGACGCGGTGACAGGGGATCACCATGGGACACGGGTTGGCGGCCAGGGCCTGACCAACGGCCCGCGCGGCGTGAGGACGTCCCAGTTCCTGGGCCAGCTCGCCGTATGTGCGCGTCTGCCCCCAGGGGATGGCGCGGGCCATCGTCCAAACGCGCTGCTGGAACGCGGTGCCCACGTCAGGGGAGACACCGTCAGGGAAAGGCGTGACCTCGCCGGCCAGGTAATGCCGCAGCCGGTCGGCCAGGTCCCCGAAGACGTCATCCGCGCGCATCGCGGCCGGAAACCGCTGCCGGATCGCCGCGCCCGGTGGCCCATCGGGGTCGGGCAAGAACACGGCCAGGAGACCCTTTTCATCGCGCACCAGGCCGAATGCCCCCCACGTGGTCTCGACCAGGGTATATAGAAGCATGACAGTCAAAACCTCCATCGCGAGCCAGGCCCATGCGCTTTGAGCCTTCCACGCCGCTCCTTAACCTGGCACTGGTCATGGGAATGACCTTGTTGCTCTTGATGATGCTCCTGGCCTGCAACCGGATCACCTGGCATTGGGTCGTCGCGCCGCTGAGCGGGGTCTTTTTCGGCGACCGCCGCCGCACCATCTGGTATCACCTGGCCTTGTTCCCCGGCACCGTGATCCACGAGTGCAGCCATTTGCTGGCCTGTTGGGTCCTGCTGGTCCCGGTGCTCGAGTTTCAGCCCTTCTCCCTGGATCCCAGGCGTCCCCCCGGATGGGTGCGCTATCAACGGGTGGACCCGATCCGCACCAACCTGATCGGCCTGGCGCCCTTTCTGGGGGGGAGCCTGGCCCTGTTGTTGATCACGCGCTTTTTATTTCCCGCCTTTTACACGACGGATTGGTTCCAGGGGCTGAACGGCGCTGCCCCGATGGGTCTGGGGCCACTGCTTGGGCACGTGGGGCAACTGGTCTGGAACCTGCTGCTGCGCGCCGATTATCTGAACTGGCAGACCTGGCTCTTCTTGTACCTGGTTTTCTCCATCGGGTTGCAGGTGGCTCCCAGCCCGACGGACTTGCACGCGCTGCCCGCCGGGCTGTTCCTCATCGTGGCGATGCTGGGGGGCTGTTATCTGTTGGGCCTGGGCCTGCATATTGATTGGGTGACGTTGCCCATCGTGGCGGATGGCCTGGCGTTCCTGGTCGAGTGGCTCATGGTCTTGAACCGGCTATTTGCCTATAGTGCGGCGTTGGTCTGCCTGGCATTGATCCTCTTTGTGCCCCTGGCGGCATTGCTGGCTCGCCTGCGAGGTTGAGGAGCTGCCTGGAAAACGGCCTTCTGCCATCCGCTCTTAAAACAAGCCCTCTAGCGGTTCAACGACGATCCGGCCAACCTCCAAATCCACTTCCGGCACCAGCGTCGTCGTAAACGGGATCAGTAACTCGCCCGACGTTCCCTCGATCACCAGCACATCGTTTCCGCCGGCTGAGAGCACGTCAGCTACCCGCCCCAACCTTGCCCCGGCCGTCGTCCAGGCTTCCAGACCCACCAACTGGCAGATATAGAACTCGTCCGGCTCCAGGGGCAAGGCTTCCGCTGCCGGGACCAGCACCCACTGACCACGCAGGGTCTCGGCCGTGTTGCGGTCACGCACGCCAGCCAGCCGCAGCAAGACGTGGCCCTTGTGCAGGCGCCAGCCTTCCAGGGCATAGGGCGTGGGGGAGGCCACGTCGCCCAGATAGACCCGGGTCAGCCGGGCGAACCGCCCCGGCTCTTCGGTGAGGATGGTCACCTTGATCTCGCCCCGCACGCCGTGGGAGGCCACCACCTGCCCCACGATGAGATAGTCAGGCAGCCTAGATGATCTCCAGGATGACGTGCTGCCCCTCCTTGGCCGCCGGGACCTTCAACAACATGCGGATGGCGTTGGCGATGCGGCCTTCTTTGCCGATGACCCGGCCCATGTCGTTGCGGGCCACCCGCAGCTCGATGACGGCCGCGTGTGCGCCCCGGATCTCGGTCACGCGCACCCGCTCCGGCTGATCGACCAGGCCCCGCGCGATGTACTCCACCATGTCCTTGGCCGCCATCGCTATTCCTCCGCCGGGGCTGCCGCCGCCTCTTTCGGCCTGGCGGCCGGGGACCCCTTCGAGGTCCATAGCCCTTCTTTCCCCAGCAACCGGGCCACCGCGCGCGTGGGCTGCGCGCCCTGGCTCAGCCAGTATTGGGCGCGTTCCGCATCAATCACTGTCGTTTCCGGCTCGGTGCGTGGGTTATAATGCCCGATGCTCTCCAGGAATCGGCCGTCCCGTGGCGACTGGGCATCCGTCACCACGATACGATAGAAGGGCTGCTTTTTGCCCCCCATACGGCGCAATCGAATCTTGACCATGCAATCGTTCTCCTCTCTAACTTGTAGCCAATGTGTCCTTATGGGTGAATCAGACGCCGATGAGCAAGCCGACGGCGACCAACGTCGGGGTGATGAGATTGATGAGCACGTTCAGCGCCAGGTACGGCACCAATGAGCCAATGTCATCCGCGTGCCGGCGGGCGGCCCGGGCCGTGGGCGCGGCGAGCACGATGGTGAGCAGGCCGAGCAGGCTGGCCCACGGCAGCAGGCCGAGCAGGACGCCAGCGATGATCGTCAGGTAGGCGCACAGCAGGAACGCGCCATAGATGAGGCTGCTGGCCCGCCGGCCGATGACGATGGGAAAGTGCTTCCGGCCGATGCTCCGGTCAGCTTCCACGTCTGGGAACTGGTTGAGCAGCAGCAGATTGTTGACCAGGAAGAACGGCACCAGCGAGGCCGCGAACGCCGTCCAGGAGTATTGGCCGGTGAGCGCAAAGTGTGTGCCCATGACCATGAGCAGCCCGAATCCCAGGCCGGGCGCCACCAGGCATAGCACCGGATGGCGCGTGAGCCACACGGTATAGACGACGATGGTCAGCAACCCCAGCAGGCCCAACGGCAACAGCGACCACCCCCACACGTACAGGAAATACAGGCCCACGGCCCCCGTGATCGCCAGCGTGACCAGCCCGGTGATCAGGGCCGGACGGGCCATCTCCGGCCGGGCCGGCAGCGTGCCGCTGCCGCCGCTGAACGGCGTGCGCTGTGTGCGAGCATCCAGACCGCTGCGGAAATCGAAATACTCATTGAGCGCATTGACGCTGATGTGCGCGCAGACCGCCCCGATGAGGACCAGGGCAAAATACTGGGGATTCACGATCTCGTGCGACGTCCAGGCCGCCGTAGCCGCCCCCAGCACCGCACAGACCAGGGCCAGAGCCAGGAACGGCACGCGCATCGGCCCCAGCAAGTACTTCCATTCCCCCATGCCTCTCTCCTTTACGAATCTACGAATGGACGAATGGTCATTCGTGAATTCGTAGATTCGTCCATTCGTTTATCGGTCAAAGTAGATGCTCTTGCCGGTGGCCGAGAGCGGGATACCCATCACGAAATCGGCTTTGATGAGGCCCATTTGGCGGGCGACCACGCCGGCCCGGTACATGATGCGGTTGTCCACGTTGAGCAGCCCGGCCATCTTGGCCGCCGATCCCAGGGCGATGCCCATGTCCAGCAGGCGAAAGGCGCACTGCGGCCCCACAAACTCGGCGTGTTCGGCCGCCGTGCGTTCGGCGCAGGTGTCAAAGCCGCAGGCGCCGCAGTTGAGGCCCAGCGACTTGCCGTCCTTGATGCCGATCAGCACCACCGCCGCCGACGCGGCCACGTTGCGCCCGTCGCGGTCAAAGTTCTTTTTGCCGATGGCTTCGCCATACTTGATCATCTCCTCGGCCAACCGCTGGCATTCGTCGCCCTCGATGACCTTGATCACCACGTAATCCTGGCCGGCCGACTTGGGGGCCGTGCGGGCGGCGACGGCCATGAGGTCGGCGACAGTGCGAATTGCGTTCATGGATGTCTCTCCTCGTGATGCGTTAAACGTCATGCGTCAAACGTCATGCGTCATGCGTCAAACGTCATGCGTCATGCGTCAAACGTCATGCGTCATGCGTCATGCGTCATTTGACGTTTTGACGTTTGAATCAGCACGTGCGGATGTCGGTCAGGCGCACGACGAGCGGCTCCAGGGTGGCCCGTAGCTGATCCTGGCTCGGTCCCACCACCTTCAGCGTCACGGTATAGGTGGACGGGTCCTCGCCAGCGAACGTGCCCAGGGCGATGATATTGCCACCGATGTCAAAGATGGCCGAGCTGAGCCGGCTGATCTCGCCGGCCCGGTTGGGGACCAGCACCGTGGCCCGAATCCCCTTTTCGCGTGCGCCCAGCATCTCCAGAAAGATCTTGAAGATGTCGGTCTCGGTGATGATGCCCACCATCTTGCCGGCGCGCAGCACCGGCAGGCCGCCCACCTTGCTGTCGGCCATGAGCCGCGCCGCCTCCTCGATGGGCGTGCTCTCGTCCACGGTGAGCACGTCTTTGGTCATCACGTCCTTGACCGTGACCTTGCTCATCAGATAGTGCAATTCCCACACGCTGAGCGAAGTGGCAGACGAGGGCGCCGCGTGCAGGATGTCCTTCTCGGCCACGATGCCCACCAGCTTGCCCTCGTGGACCACGGGCGTGCGCCGGATGTGCTCGCGCCGCATCAAATCCAATGCTTCCAGGATCGGTAGATCCGGAGAAACCGTGATGACCGGGTGCGCCATGCGCTCGCCAACTAACATGAGAACCTCCTTTTTGATTGATTCCTATCTATCTCAACTCTATCACCCAAAGAATGGCAGCATCCCCCGTTTGCCCTTGCCCATGCCCATCTTGCCCATCTGCTTCATCATGGTCTGGACCTGGCGAAACTGGTTCAGGAGCTGGTTGACCTCCTGGACGGTGGTCCCGCTGCCGGCCGCGATGCGTCGCTTGCGGCTGCCTTTGATGATGCGCGGGTCCCGGCGCTCCTGCGGGGTCATGGAATAGATGATGGCTTCGATGCGTTTCAAGTCCTTCTCTGATACGTCAATGGGCAACTTTTGCCCGCCCAGGCCAGGGATCATCTCCAAAAGCTGGCTCAACGGCCCCATCTTGCGGACTTCGTGCAACTGGTCCAGGAAATCCTCAAAGGTGAAGGTGGCCGAGAGCATCTTGCGGGCCATCTCCTCCTGCTTTTTCTGGTCCAGGGCCGCTTCGGCCCGCTCGATGAGGCTGAGCACGTCGCCCATGCCCAGGATGCGGGAGGCCAGCCGATCCGGGTGGTACTCTTCCAGGGCGTCCAGCTTTTCGCCCACGCCCAGGTACTTGATGGGCACGCCGGTGACGGAGATGATGCTGAGCGCGGCCCCGCCCCGGGCGTCGCCGTCCACTTTGGTGAGGATGAGGCCGGTCAGCCCCACCCGCCGATGGAACTCGTCGGCGGCGCGGACGGCATCCTGGCCGGTCATGGCGTCAGCCACCAGGAGCACTTCGGTGGGCTGCGCCTTGCGCTTGACCTGCTCCAGCTCGCGCATCAGCTCGTCGTCAATGTGCAGCCGGCCGGCCGTGTCCAGGAGCACCAGGCTATACGCCTGCTCGCGCGCCCGCTGCACCGCGTGGGCGCAGATGTCCGGCGGTGGGACCTTGGGGTCCTCCGCGTGGACCGGCACGTCAATCTGCCGGCCCAGGGTGACGAGCTGCTGGATGGCGGCCGGCCGGCGGGTGTCGGCGGCCACCAGGAGGGGACGCTGGCCGGCCTGGCGCAACCGGGCCGCCAGCTTGGCCGCCATCGTCGTCTTGCCGGAGCCTTGCAGCCCCACCAGCATCACCACCGTGGGCGGCTTGGGCGCCGTGGCGATGCGCCGGTCGGCCGGCCTGGTCTCGCCGCCCAGGGTACGCACCAGCTCCTCGTGGACGATCTTGACGACCATCTGGGCCGGGGTGAGGGACTCCATCACCTCCGCGCCCACCGCGCGCTCGCGGACCCGGGCGATAAAGTCCTTAACCACCTTGTAGTTGACGTCGGCCTCCAGGAGGGCCAGGCGCACCTCACGCATGGCCGCGTCCACGTCCTTTTCCGACAGTTTGCCCTTGCCGGCGAGCTTTTTAAAGACCGCCTGGAGTTTTTCGGACAGGTTTTCAAACATGGTCTGCTAGTCGCTCATTGCGTATGCGCCCTTGAGCGCGTACACGTGCTCCCGCCATACCCGCTGATAGCGCGCCTCGTCCACGGCGGGCTTGCGGATCATCCGCAGGCAGTAGTCCATCTGTTGCGGCGTGCTGGTGGGCTTGCTGTACAGGTTCAGCGCGAACCGGGAGAAATCCCGCACCATGAAATCAAAGATCTGGTCCACCAGGGCCTCGTCTACGTGATAGATACGGGCATTTTCCAGGATGAGCTGACCATAGACCACCAGGGTGAACAGCTCGCCCAGGGCCAGCAAAAAGTCGGTGTCCCGCTGCTGGGCCGCGTCCGGGGTAGCCGCTGCCAGGGCCTCGCGGAACAGCGCGATCTGCTCCCGGAAGATGCGCACGTTGGGCAGGTGTTCGTAATCGTCGTAGGCCGTGGCATAGTCGTGGAACTGGATGCGGCCCAGGCCCCGGGCCGGCCCCTGGGCGAACAAAAAGTCGTCGTTGCGAGGCTGATCCTGCCGGCCGACGGCCGGGTACGCGGCCGGGTTGAAAAAGTAGTTGGGCATGAACTTGACGATGAGGGCGATGTTCACGTGCACGGTGCCCTCGAGCTTGGGCAAGGCCCGGATGTCTCGGGCCGCCATCTCGAAATACGTGTCCTTCTCGAACCCCTTGGCGGCGATGATGTCCCACAGGAGGTTGATCACCTCCTCGCCCTGGGTGGTCACCTTCATCTTGACCGTGGGATTATAGAGCAGGTAGCGCCGGTCCTGCGGCGAAGCCACGCGCATGTAATCGGCGGCCCGCAGCGTGAACAGCTTCATGGCCGTCAGTCGGGTATAGGCGTCTACGAACATCTGCCTGACGTGGGGGAAATCCGTCACGTACATGCCGTAGAGCCGGCGGTTGGCCGCGTGGTTGAGAGCCTCGTAGAAGGCGTGGGTGCAGATGCCAATGGAGGCCCAGCCCAGGTTATACTTGCCCACGTTGACGGTGTTGAGGGCCGCGTCCCAGGCTTCCGACCCTCGGGAGAGGATGTCGGCCTCGGTCACCGGATAATCGCGCAAGATGAAATTGGCGACGTAAGACTGGGCGTTGACGACGTTGTCCACCAGCTCATAGTGGCGGTGGCGATAGTCGGCCACAAAGAACACATACTCGCCGGTATCGGCCATCTTGCCAAAGGTAGACACCATCGGCGCGATGTTGCCGTTGCCGATGTAGTACTTTTCCCCGTTGGCCCGATAGGCGCCGTCGGGCTGGGGAGTCAGCGTCATCTCGGTGGAGTAGATGTCGGCCCCGTGCGCCCGCTCCGACAGGCCAAAGGCAAAGACCTCGCCATCCCCAAGAAGCTGCGCGGCCCGGCGTTTGGCCGCCTCGTTCGCGCTCATCCAGATCGGCCCCAGTCCGAGGATGGACACCTGCCAGGTATACCAGTAATGCAACCCGTAGAAGGCCAGGATCTCGTTGAACTCGCAGTTGCGCCAGGTATCCCACCGGCAATCCCCATCCCCATAGGCAGGAGGGGTCAACAGGGTGGCAAACAGCCGCTGTTCCTTCTGAAACGCGAGAAAATCGGCGTACCAGACCCGGTTCCGGTCGTCTTCTTTGATGCGCCGTTTGCCTTTGCCCTCAAAGAAGGCAATGGTCTGGCGCATGATCTCGCGGGATCGCGCATCCGGGTACTCGCGCTCGTGTTGCCTGGGGTTTAAAAGCATCCTGGACCTCCCTATCCGGCGCGCGGCCGGCCGGAACCGGGCGCGCGACCGCCATCGTCGGCTGCCCCGCTCCCCATAGGCATCAAAGTTTAGCTTGATGCGTATGGACCCACTATCCCGTCGTCCGGCTGCGAAAACCCTGGACGATCATCACAATGCCGACGATCAGCACGAGCAGGGCCAGGCCGGTCACGCAAACGCTCTGGCCGGTGACGACGTATGTGCTGGCGGCCAGATTGCCGATTCGCTCGGAAAAGAGCTGGCCATAGAGGCTGACCGGCTTGCCGCCGCTGGTGAGTACAAGAACCAACTGGTTCGCCGCCAGCGGACACAGGCAGCACGTCATCAGCAATCCCAAAACCGCGATGATGATCCCGATGATCCGATTGTTCATTCTCTTTCTCCTTTCGCGTTATGATGGATGTTCGCCCATAGCCTCTCACGGAAAAACGCCGCCGCAAACAGGTCATAGCTGACGGCGACGGGGCGATCTTATCACACTCGACCGCAAAAATCAACCGCGCATGTCTGGTTCAGGGCGAGTGGGCGTTCTGGACGGCGGGCAGGTAGATGCGGTGCAGATGGGCCGTGTATGCCAGGGTCACATTGATAACTACCGGGCTGTTGGCCTGGTGGGGCAGATTGGTGTGGGCCAGCAGCGCCGCCTGATACGTGCCATAAGGCAGGCCGCTGAGGTTGACCGTCACCGTGGCCGTGGAGGGGGTCTGCCCCGTCGGGCCGGAGACGGTCAGCCAGGACGCGCCCCCGGCCACGGACCAGGAGCCGCCGCTGGAGGCCGGGTTCACCACCTGGTACGTGGTGGGCAGCACCCCCGAATCATCGGCCAGGAACGCGAGCTGGGTAGGGGCAACCTGTAGATAGTGGGGGGTTTGCAGGAGCGTAGCCCAGGCATCAATGCGGCCGGCGCCGAACTGATTCGGATCGCCCAGGTTGACCGCCCCGGCCTTGATGTAGCCCTCCACCGCGTCGGGGGTGAGGTGCGGGTTCAGGGACCAGATCAGCGCGGCCAGGCCGGCCACGTGCGGCGCGGCCTGGGAGGTGCCGGAGATCAAGGCATAGTTAGAGTTCCGATAGGTGCTAAAGATATAGTGGCCCGCCGGCTCGGACGGGTAGGCATCTAGGGCGATCCCGCCGGGCGCGGCCACGTCCACGTAGCTCTGGACCTCCGAATATGGCGCGCGCTCGTCGTTCTGGCCGGTGGCGGCCACAGCCACCACGCGGTTACAGGCCGCCGGGTAGAGCACCGGGTTTCCCTCCAGGTAATTGTTGCCCGCCGCCGCCACGATCAGGCACCCCTGTTGGTACGCATAGTCTATCGCGCCCTGCAGGATGTACCGGCTGGGGTCGTTTGGGGGCAGCTCCACCACCCAGCTCAGGTTGATGATGCGCGCTCCGGTGTAGGCCGCCCAGATGATGCCGTCAATGCCTTCGGAAAGCAGGCCCGACCCGTTGGCATCGAGGGTTTTGACCGGCATGACCCGCGCGCCCCACGAGACGCCGGCGATGCCGATCCCGTTGTGGCCGCGGGCCAGGGCGATGCCGGCCACGTGGGTCCCGTGGCCGTTGTCGTCATCCGGGTCCGCATCGTCATTGACGAAATCGTAACCGGGCACGATCTTGCCGGCGAACTCCGGGTGTGAGTGGTCCAGGCCGGTATCCACCACCGCGATGATGACCTCCGGGCTGCCGGTGGTGATCTCCCACGCGGAAGGCGCGTTGATGCGCGGCATGTTCCACTGGTACGGGGCGTAAAACGGGTCATTGGGGATCAAAGCGGCCCGTACCCGGTAGTTCAGGCCCGCCGCCTGGACACGCGGGTCGCCGTGGAGACGCGCGGCGATGGCTCGCTCCTGACCGACCGGCACGCGCACGCGCGCCAGGTTCATGATCGCCTGCGTAGCCCGCACGCGGCCGCCGACGGCCGCCACCAGGCCGTCGCACGCCGCCGCCGTGACCCCGGGCCGGAACTGCACCAACACCTCGCCGGGCGCGAAATCGGCCCCGGCGGACCCTTGCAGCCCCTGCGCCTGCGCCGGGACCAGCCCGCTCAACACCAAACACGCAATCAGGACAATCCTCTTCATCTTGGCCCGCGCCCCTCTCTCCTCCGCTCCTCCGCTCCCCCTCTCCCCCGCTCCTCTGCTCCCCTGCTCCTCTGCCCACCCGCCCCCCGGCCCACCCAATGCAGCACGGCCAACGTCTCCGCCGCGCAGCGGTCCCACGAGAACCGGGCCGCCTGCCGGAACCCCCGCGCGATCAAATCCCGGCGCAGGTCCGTATCCGTCAGGGCCTGGCGCATCGCCTCGGCCAGGGCCGCCACGTCCGTGGGATCCACGAGCAGGGCCGCGTCCCCGGCCACCTCCGGCAGCGAGGCCACGTTCGCGCAGACCACCGGCACACCACAGGCCATCGCCTCCAGCACCGGCAACCCAAACCCCTCGTAAAGCGAGGGCAGGACGAACAGCCGCGCCCCGGCCATCAGCAAAGGTGCGTCCTCATCGGGCACATAGCCGGTGAAAAGCACCCGGTCGGTCAGACCCAACCGTTTCACCGCCGCCAATGTCTCGTCGGTTAGCCCGCCCTTGCGCCCGGCGAGCACCAGCCACAATCGCCCCTCCCCAATGGAAAGCCGGGCAAATGCCTCCACCAGGCGCACCAGGTTCTTGCGCGGCCGCAACGTGCCCACGTAGAGCACGTAAGGCCCAACGAGGCCGTATCGCTCGCGGATGGCCCCCAGGGCTGCCGGGTCCGTCACGAGCCGGAACCGCTCATCCACGCCGTGGTGGATCACCGCGATCTTGGCCGGCGGCACGTGCAATGCGCGCACCAGGTCGGACCTGGTGGCCTCTGAGACGGCGATGAGGTGCGCCGCGGCCCGCGCGCTCCAGGCCGTGGAGAGCCGCAGATACGATGACCGACCCTCCGGATAGTGCAGGTAGCCCAGGTCGTGGATGGTGACGACGGCGCGCCGGGGATGGATCAGCGGCAAGACGTGGGCCGGGACCCACAGCACATCCGGCGGTTGGTGCGCCATCTCCCACGACAGGCGCGCGTGCGTCCAGAGCCGGGGAAACGGCATGATCCGGGCCGTCACGCGCGGCAGGCTCAGAGGGATCTCTTCCGGGAGAGGTGCGCGGCTGTACAGGGTGAACGTGTCCTCTGTGTCCAACGTCACCAGGCGCCGGATGACCTGCAAACTATACCATTCGGTGCCGGTGCGAGCGGCAACGGCGGCCCGGCTGGCGTCAATGCCGATGTGCATCTTGCCCTTTCAGCACACGCGCGGCGGCGTCCACCACCTCATCCGGCGTGATGGCGGCCAGGCAGGGCGTCACCTCGTCTGCGGCGATGGGCCAGTCCAGCTTGCGACAGGGCAGGCACGGCAGGGCGGCGCGGACGATGGCGTGTCGCCCGCTCAGGCCCCACGGCCCGAACTGGACCGGGTCCGCCGGGCCAAAGAGATGGACGGTAGGCACGCCCTGGGCCACGGCCAGGTTCAGCGGGCCACTATCCGGGCCAATCACCAGGCGGCAGCGGCCGAACAGCGCAGCCAACTGCCCCAGCGTGGTCTGGCCGGCCAGCACAAGCGGCGGCGGCGCCAACTGGCCGGCGATGGCCTGGCACGCCGCGTCCTCGGCCGGGCCGCCCACGAGAACAGCCCGCCGGCGGCCGTCGGCGGTCAGGCGATGGATCACCTGCACCCAGCCCTCGGTCGTCCACTGTTTGGCGCGGGTCCCGGCGCCCGGCGAGACCGCCAGCCAGTCCTCTCCCGCCAACACCCGGGCAGCCCAGGCCCGTTCCTCATCGGTGGGCGTGTAGACCAGCGGCCGCTGCGCGCGGGCCACGTCCAATGGCGCGCCGATCAGCGCCGTCACCAGGGCCAGGTTGCGTTCCACATCATGATACGTCCCGGCGAGCGGAACCTTCGTGGTGAGAAATGGGCGGCAGGTCGGCACATCGTAGCCGACGCGCGCCGGGATACGGGCCAGGTATGCCAACGCCGCCCCCCACCAGAAATCCGGGCGCAGGTTCAGCGCCACGTCGAACCGCATGGCGCGAACTTGAGCGGCCTCGCGCCACAACAGGCGATACGGGGCCAGCAACGACCGCTTGGGCTGCCGGTCGAACCAGGGAAACGAGCACGTGCGGACCGCGTCCAGGTGGGGGTTGCGTGCCGCAACGTCTCGCGCCCACGGGCCGACCAGGGCCGTGACGTGGGCGGCGGGAAATGACTCGCGCAAAGCCTGGAAAACCGGCGTGGCGAATAGCACATCTCCCAAATGATCGGGCCGGATCACCAGGATGCGGGGAGCATCGCCCGGCGGTTGCGGGCCGGGCACAAAGGGGCGGGCAGCCCCGGCCAACGCGTATAGGAAGGCGAGACGCAGGTGGTCACGCCGGGTCGGGCGGTGGATGTTCCCGGCGGCCTGCTGGCAGGCGGCGTTCACCTTCATCGGGTTCGGTCCCTCAACCACTGCCGGGCCTGACGCTCGGCCTGGGCCTGGGCCATCTGGCTCAGCCGCCGTTCCAGGCGGGCGACGAGGGCTGCCAGGTCCTTCATCTCCGGCGCGCCCCGCTCTCCGGCTCGTTGCAGCACGACGTAGGCCGCCGCCAGGAGCGGCACGACCTCGCGCTCGGCCAGGTGCAGGCGGCCGGTGGGCGGTTCCTCCACAACCTCTAGCTCCACCCGGGGCAGGTAGCCGTCTTCCCGCAGCCGCCCGGCCAGGGCCGGGACATTTTCCGCCGCCACCACGCTGACCGTGGGCGAGAGGGCCTCGCCCAGCAACGGCGCGATGCGTCGCGCGGCCCGCAACTCTTGCATGAGCGGCTCATCGCCGGCCGGGACGCGCAGGAGCACGGCCGGCGCCAGGCAGACACGACCGTATTGCCCGGCCCACTCGCGCAAGGTGTAGGCCACGTTTTGGGGCAAGGGCACGCCGCTGGCCTCTTCCAGAAAGGCCAGGAGCGACTCGGCATCGGCTCCGGCATCCAGGGCCGCCCGGAAGCGATCCCGGGTCAGGCGATAGACCCGGGCCGGGCCGGCCTGCACCAGCTCGGCCAGGCGTTCCACCCGCAACGCGGCCCCCAGATCGGCGTGAAACGGAACCACGATCTCAAAATTGGGCTGGATCACCAGGGGTTCCCGAGCTGGCGGCATCCACGGGGGTGCGGATATGCCCCAGAGGTGCGCGCCCAGCGGCGTAAGCGCGCAGAACGCCAACGTGCCACCTGTGTCGCCGCCAGGCGGCGCGGCATCGTAGCCCAGGGAGACACAGCCCAGCCAGTGCAGCGGCCCGGTCAGCAGGTAGCGCAGCAGCGCGCCCTCCACCCGGTCCCAGTAGCGCGCCGGGGCCAGGTCCCGGCCGGTGACAGCATCGGCGATCTCCCAACGCGGCGCACCGGGGGGCCGGAGGAAGGCCGGGTCTTGCTCGCGGACGGCGCCCACCACGTCAGACAACGGCAGCCACGTCCCAGGAGGACAAACCTGGGCCAGGACTGCCAGCGCCCGCTGGCGCGCGGCCGCCGGATCGTGCGGCGCGCTCGCCGGGGGCCGGCACCGCAGCGAGCGCACCTGGCGCAAGTCGTCCCAGGCCCTCGCGTCACGCCAGCAACACCATAGCTCGGTGGCCTGTTGCCGGGCTGGCAGACTGAACCAGCGCCACGCCCGGGCCATCGGCGTCAGTCGTCTTTCCCGGGCCTGCACCAGGTTCTCCTCGCGGGCCACAAAATCCAGGAACGCCAGGCGCCCGGCTTCCTCCGCGGACCGCACGCCGGTCAGGTCTTCGCGGACCAGGAGCGACTCGTTCAGGCGCAGCAGAGCGGCTTTGGTCAGCAAACCATCGCGTCGCAGGGCGGCCGGCTCACGCTGCACCGCCGCCACGAATGCGAACAGGTCGTGCAGGAGCGGGGTCACGTCGCCGGCCTGTGTGCGTGCCGGGGAGATCGCTGGGTTCAATGACGGATGCATGGCTCTAAAAAAATGGGCAGGCCCAAGCCCGCCCTGCCTGTTTACCGCGCCATTCGTGGCGCCGCTCACTTCACAGCCGATTCCGTGTGGGGGGTCTGCTCACATTCCTGCTGTTTCAGACGCTTCGACCGGACCAGCCGCTTGATCCCGTCCAAGATCTCGTGGCGATTCTCTTTCCACACGTGCAGCATGGCTGGTGACGCGGAAACCAGGATCACCACGATCACGAGGATGAGGAAATAACGGTCCAGCACCTCCGGCGGGAACATCTGCCCCAGGAAATATCCGGCCAGGGTCACGCCCACTGCCCACAAGAAACCGCCCAGCAGGTTGTAGAGCATGAACCGGCGGTACTCCATCTCCACCGCCCCGGCCACGATGGGCGCAAAGGTGCGGATGAAGGGCATGAACCGGGCCAGCGTGATGGTCTTGCCGCCGTGTTTTTCATAGAAAGCTTTGGCAGCCAGGAGGTTCTTGCGCCGAAAGAGCAGCGATTGCGGGCGATTGAACAGCGGTGGCCCGGCTTTTTTGCCGAACCAGTACCCCACGTTATCCCCCAACACAGCGGCCACAAAGAGCAACGGCGTTAGAATCCAGATCGTGAGACCATCATTCAGGCCGCCCTGAGCGGCGGCGTTTTTGTACGCGAACAAGCCGGCGGTCAGCAACAGGCTATCGCCCGGCAGGAAAAAGCCAAAGAACAAACCGGATTCGGCGAATATGATCGCAAAAAGAACCACATAGACGGCTCCGACACCGTACTGCTCCAGCAACGTTCCCAGATCGATAAAATCCATGGGCTTAACTCATCCTTATCTCTCGAAAATAGACTCCTGCTGGCGGCGGATATGCGATCCGCTGCGTGCTGCTCACCCTCCCGCAAGTTTACACGTCTAGCCAGTCCACTTGCAGCGCCGGTGATGCGCTGGCGCGGGTATTATACCGGGGCAATACGGCACCGTCAAGCGCGCTATCCACGACGCCACAGGGGGACGCCCCACGAGCATGAGGAATTACTCGTCAAAGCGCGAGATGGGTCGGCGCTGGCGCTTGGTCTCGCTTCGGCGGCGCTTGGCCTCCAGCCGCCGTTGCCTCGACGCCGGGGTTGGCCTGGTCTTGTGTCGGGGCTTGGGCGATCGGGCTGCCTGGCGAATCAACCGGATCAGTTGCTCCATCGCATCCTGCCGGTTTCGTTCCTGCGTGCGGAACCGCCGGGCCTGGATGATCAGCGTGCCATCTTGGGTCATCCGACGGCCCGCCAGCCGCGCCAGGCGCGCGCGCACATCGTCCGGCAGGGCAGACGAGCCGGCCACGTCGAAACGGAGCTGTACGGCGGTGGCGACCTTGTTGACGTTCTGGCCGCCCGGCCCTGGGGCACGGATAAAGTGTTCCTGGATCTCGTCCTCGCGAATGGCGATGGACGGGGTAATGTAGATCATGTCTCCGGGCATCTCCACCTGATAGACGATGGGCACATTATTCCCAGGGTGACTACGCCGGGCGGTTGCCTGCCCGGGCGGGCGTCCAGGGAAACCGCACCTGGAGCCTTCGGCTGGCTGTCCATCCTTCGTTAGCATGATACCATCTGACGCACGGGCCGTCAAGCACGTGCCACGCCCAGGCCCTGGCCGCGCGTATGATCCGGATCATAGCCAGGCCCATCTCCGCTGGCTATAATTCCTTGAATGTTGGGGCCTGGCCCCGGCGTCATACCGAGAAAGCGAGGAAAAGCGCACATGGCAGAGGATAAGGCAACCATCACCAGAGATATGACCATCGGTGAGGTGGTCAAGAAACATCCGCAGACGGTGCCCGTCTTTTTCAAGCACGGGCTGGCCTGCGTCGGGTGCCACGTGGCGAACTGGGAGACCGTGGAACAGGGCGCCATCTCCCACGGCATCCACGACCTGGACGCCCTGCTCCGGGACCTGAACCAGGCTGTGGCGTAAGCCCGGTGGCTCGCTGGTCTCTGCGCCTGGGTGCTCTCTACATCTTGCTGGCCGGGATTCTGGGCCTGCTGATGCTGGCCTGGCCGCTGACGCGCGGCCTGGCTTCGGCTCATGCCCACCTGGCCTTGCTGGGGGGCGGCGGGTTGCTCGCGGCCGGGTTTGTCTACCAGACGTGGGGCGCTCAACTGCGGCGCAACTGGGCTGCCCTACATCTGATCCTGGCGAACGTGGGCCTGTGGGGACTGGCGATCTACCTGGGAGCTTCGGCCTATCTGGCCTGGCCGGGGCTGCTCGTCCTGGGAATCGCCGCCGGGATAGTGAACGTGGTCGCCTGGCTGATCCTGGTTGTAAATCTGTGGCGCCGATAGAAAGCCCCGTTTTCTTTCCGAAAACGGGGCCTTGTGTTCGTGAGAGACCCTCAGCCTACCCTTGCGAGGGTTACAAACGCGCCCGTGATCGGGCACGATCTTGCCAAAACAGACCGATTTTGCCAGCGAGTTGACCGCAAACCTTCGCAAGGGTGAGCAGTTACCCGAAAACAGGGCTTGGTGTTCGTGAGGGGCCGTCTCCCGCTGGGATCTTCCCGTCAGGATGCCGGCGGTCTTGACGCCACGCGGTTGCTGTGCTAAGATGAAAAAGCGGTTCGCATCCTGGGAAAGGGGGGGATGCCGATAGCCCCGGCGCGCCGGCTTCGGCATACGGACGTATCATGAGCAGAGCCAAAGACTACTATCGGCTCCAGCAGTTGGACTCGGACATTGACGCCAAGACGGCCCGGCTCGCCGCAGTGACCGCTGCGCTCGGCCAACGCGACACCGTAGATGCCCTCAAGTCGGCGTTCGAGCAGACGCAGGCAGCGCTAAGCGAGGCCCGGTCTCGCCAACGCGACCTGGAATGGGAACTGGAGCAAACGAAACAAAAGCTGGCCCAGGTGGAAAAAAAGATGTACGGCGGCTCGGTGACCAATCCCCGGCAACTGGACGACCTGCGCCAGGAGTCAGAGCATCTTCGCCGACGACGTGGCGAGCTGCAAGACCTGATCCTGGATGCGATGATGGTCGTGGAGGAGCTAGAGGGGCAAACCGGAACACAACACGAGGTCTGGACCGGTGCGGAGCTGGCCTGGGCCGAGGAACAGGAAGCCCTGCACGCTGAGGAGATCGCCCTGCGGGAGGAGCTGGCCGCATTGCGCACCGAGCGCCGGGAGCAGGCCGCGCGCCTGGACGCGGCCGGCCTGGATAAATACGAACGCCTGCGGGCCAAAAAGAACGGCCTGGCCGTGGTGCCCTTGCTCGGCACAACGTGCGTGGGCTGTCGTCTGTCTCTGCCCTCCGCCGACGTGCAAAAGGTCCGCGCCGACGCCGTGGTGAACTTTTGCCCGCATTGCGGCCGCATCCTGGTCTACGGCGGGCCGATATAGGCGGCGAGACCACTTTGCGGACGTGGCGCAAACTGTCAGTTTGCGGCACTTGGCGAACGTAGCGCAAACTGTCAGTTTGCGGCGGACAAGCTAACCCGTAAAAGGGCACGCGGACAGGCCGCTGGCCCCACGGTCCACGAGGATGCCCACGCGCCCCGGCGCACCCCGTGGCACGAAAATCGGCCGGGCGCGGAAGACCCCCTCTCCCTCGTAGGGAGACACCCTGACGGGTGCAGGTGGCCGGGGTGAGGGTGGCCCCCTCTCCCTCGTAGGGAGAGGGCTGACCGGGACTCGTGAGGCAAGTGGGAGACAGGGGCCGGACCTGAATAGGGTCCGGCCCCGGTTTCGTGGGCGGGTCATTGTCATCGCCGAGGAGATGTAGTAAAATACAGGCACGGTAACTCGAAAGGGATGTCACATGGATGCAGAAACCGAGACCACAGAGCGACTGTCTCGCGCCGAGCACTACCTCGAACAGGCGTATCTCCAAAGGGACGAGGAAGCGCATAAGGCGGCCTTGGATGCATGTGTCGCGGCCATCGAGATAGTACAGCCCTTTCTGGCAGAAGCATATAATCTGCAGGGGATCATCCTGGAAGAGTTGGGACGTAACCAGGAGGCGGTTGAATCCTACGAGAAAGCGTTGCAGATCGAGCCAGGGCTACACGAGGCGGCAGACAATCTCGTCGCTCTGGAATCCGAGCTGGGCATCGAGCATCGCCTGGTCACTATCGCCACGTTCAGCCACCAGACAGAGGCTTACATCCCAAAGGCCCGGCTGGAGGCAGAGGGCATCTGGGCCTTTATCGCCGATGGGGGCACGGTCGGCGCGAACTGGCTGTATTCCAACGCGGTAGGCGGCGTCAAGTTACAGGTCCGGGATGCGGACGTCGAGCGGGCTATCGAGATACTCGGCATCGAGCCGCCCGAGACCGAGTGGGACGACATCGAGTTCGCAGGTGGCGAACAAGATGCCGAATCCACGTGTCCCCGTTGCCATTCAGACAATATCCGCTACGAAAGGTTCGCTATGCGCCCCCTATTCGCCTCCTGGTTGTTTTTGGGCGTCCCCTTGCCGTTCTTGAAGTGGAAATGTGGGGACTGCGGCTACGAATGGCGTTGGGACGAATTGCCAGAGCCAACCAGTGCCCAGTCCCCAAGCAACCAGTAACCAACACGGAGAAGCCCCATGTCCGACAAGATGAATCCCTTGCCCTTCGCTGTCCTGCTCCGCTGGATCCTGACGGAGTTGGAGCAGAACCAGTCCATCTTTGGCCTCCCGCGCGCGCTGTTCCACACACCCCGGCGGGATAGTCCCTACGCACTCGCCCTATACGGGCAGCACCTGGCGACGCCCATCGGGCCGGCCGCCGGCCCCCACACCCAGCTCGCCCAGAACATCGTCTGCGCCTGGCTCTGCGGCGGCCGCTTCATCGAACTAAAAACCGTCCAGATCATGGACGAGCTAGAGATCCCCCGGCCCTGCATAGACCTGGCCGATGAAGGCTACAACGTCGAGTGGTCGCAGGAACTCAAGCTGGAGCAGTCCGCCAGCGAATACGTCAAAGCCTGGGCGCTGATCCACGTCCTGCGGCGCCTGCTCGGTTGGGAAGATGTCCCGCTCGGCACGATCTTTAACATGAGCGTGGGCTACAACCTGGAAGGCATCCAGCATCCGCGCATGACCCGCTTCATGGATACCCTGGCCGACGCCTCTGAGGAACTCGCCGCTATCCAGGAAGCTCTGGGTACTCAATTCCCCCAATTCGCCAATCTACCAATTCCTGCCCAAGTTACCAACAACGTCACCCTCTCCACCATGCACGGCTGCCCGCCGGACGAGATCGAGCGCATCGCCCGGTACCTGCTGGAGGAGCGCGGTTTGCACACCACCGTCAAGCTCAATCCCACCCTGCTGGGCAAAGATGAGGTGCGGCGCATCCTCCACGACGAGCTGGGGTTCACCGAGATCACCATCCCGGACCGCGTCTTTGAGCATGACCTGCAATATGGCCGGGCCGTGGAGTTGATCCGGTCCCTCAAGCAGGTCGCCGCCGCGCGCGGGCTGGTCTTTGGCGTGAAGCTGAGCAACACCCTGGCGATGGCGAACCACCGGGGCGTTCTCCCCGGCGACGAGATGTACATGTCCGGCCGCGCCCTCTATCCCATCACTATGAATCTATTCCACCGGCTGGCGCGCGAGTTCGACGGCGACCTCAATGTGTCCTACTCGGCCGGGGCCGACGCGCTCAACGTGACAGACGTGCTGGCGGCCGGCGCGCGGCCCGTCACCGCCGCCTCCGATCTGCTCAAGCCCGGCGGCTATGCCCGGCTCGCCCACTGGCTGGAAAGCCTGGAAGCCGAGATGCACGCGCGCGGCGCGGCCAGCCTGGATGACCTGGCGCGGGATCGGCTATCGAACCTGGAACGCGCTGCCGCCGCATCGCTCACCAATCCGCGCTACAAAAAGGGTTACAACCCCTATGGCCTGCCCAAGGTCGCGTCGCGCCTGGAAACGTTTGACTGCGTCGCGGCCCCGTGCGTGGCGCAGTGCGCCGTCTGCCAGGACGTGCCGGACTATGCGTGGCGCATCGCCCAGGGGGCATACGACCGGGCGCTGGAGGTCATCCTGGCCCGTAATCCGCTGCCCGGCGTCACCGGCTACGTCTGCACCCATCTATGCGAGACCCGCTGCACGCGTTCCGCCAGCAATTACGATGAGCCGGTGGCGATCCGTGCCCTCAAACGCTTCGCTGCCGAGCAGGGAAGCACCTCTGCTCCTCCGCTCCTCCGCTCCTCCGCGCAGGTGGCAATCATCGGCAGCGGACCTTCCGGGTTGGCGGCGGCGTACTTTTTGGCGCTGAACGGCGTCCGGGTGACGATCTTTGAGGCGCAGGACCGGCCCGGCGGGATGCTGGCGTTGGCCCCGGCGTTCCGGCTGCCCCCGGCCATCGTCCAGGCAGACATTGACCGCATCCTCTCGTTGGGCGTTGAACTGAAGCTCAACCATCCCATCACCGCGCCGCCGGAGGAGTTGCTGAAACAGGGCTTCGATGCGGTGTACGTCGCCTGCGGGTTCCCGCGAGACGCCCGGTTAGACATCCCCGGCATCGAGGGCGCGGGCGTCTACGCGGCCCTGGACCTGCTGGCCCAGGTGGCGCGCGGCGAGAAACCCGAATTGGGCGAGCGCGTGCTGGTCATCGGCGGGGGGAACACGGCGATGGACGCGGCCCGCACGGCCCGGCGACTGACCGGCCGGCCGGTCACGGTGCTCTACCGCCGCACCCGGGCCGAGATGCCGGCCGAGCCAGAAGAGGTGGCCGACCTGCTGGCCGAGGGCAACGTATTGGCGGAGCTGGTCTCGCCGGTCCGCGTGATCCGGCAAGACGGCCGGGTGACAGCCCTGGAGTGCGTGCGCAACGCGCCGGGCGAGCCGGATGCAGACGGCCGCCGTCGGCCGATGCCCATCCCCGGCAGCGAGTTCCAGATGCCGGCCGATGCGGTCATCGTCGCCATTGGACAGGCGCCGGACGTGGCCTTCCTGGACGGCAGCGGCGTGACGCTGAGCCAAAACGGGGCTATCGTCGTGGACCCCGCCACCGGCCGGGCAGCGAAACGCATCTACGCCGGTGGAGACGCCGTGCGCGGGCCGGCCATCATCATCCAGGCCTGTGCCGACGGCCGGCGCGCCGCCGAGGCCATCGGCGCGGAGTTGGGTATCCCCTTCGAGCAGCCGCCTTCGCACCCGGCGACACTCTCCGCTGCCGACGTGCTCCAGATCAAGCGCGCCCGGGCGCGCAAAGAGGCCCGGCATGAGCCAGCCACGCTCCCGTCAGGCCAACGCGGCGGCTTTGACCTGGTGGAGCATACCCTGACCGAGGCCGAGGCCCGCGCCGAGGCCGCCCGCTGCCTGCAATGCGCCGTCCTCTGCGACAAGTGCGTGGAGGTCTGCCCCAACCGGGCCAATTATACGGTTCACGTCGCGCCGGTGCAGTGGTCGGTGCCGGCGCTGGCCTGCCTGTTCGGTGAACCGATCGTGATCGCCACCGAGTTGTTCCAGGTGACGCAAACCCGCCAGATCATCCACGTGGACGACTTTTGCAACGAGTGCGGCAACTGCGCCACGTTCTGCGTCCATCCGGGCGAACCGTACCGGGACAAGCCTCGGCTCTTTCTACAGGAGGCCAATTGGCGGCGGGAAAGAGACAACGCCTTTCATATCGTCGGCCACACCATCCGGCGGCGCGAGGGGGGCCGGGAGGTCCGGCTCACCGTGAATGACGATGGGTTCACCTACGAGAACGCCCAGGTGCGCGTAAGCCTCTCGCCGGATTTCGAGGTCAGGCAGATGACGCTCAAACGGGCATTCCGGCGCGTGATCCTGCTGTGGGATGCCGCCGAGATGGCCCTGATCTGGCAGGGCGTAACGGCCTCGCTGCCCTGGCTCGCATGATCGCCGGCCGGGTTCCACCAACGGCCTGCATCGTGAGGTTCCGATTTGGACAAGAACACAATCTCGATCATTGTCCCCACCTACAACGAAGCGGAAAGCCTGCCCCGGCTGGCCGAGCAGGTCTTTGCCGTGCTGCGGGAGCACGCCATCGCGGCCGAGCTGATCGTCGTGGATGACAACTCGCCGGACGGCACCGGCGATGTGGCCGAGCGGTTGGCCGGGCAGTACCCCATCCGGGTGCTGCACCGGGCCGGCAAGCTGGGCCTGGCCTCGGCCGTCATAGATGGCTGGAACGCCACCGACAGCGACATCATCGGCGTGATGGACGCCGATCTGAGCCACGACCCGGCGGCCATCCCGGCCCTGATCGCGGCCGTGCGCGACCGGGGCGTGGAGCTGGCCGTGGGCAGTCGCTACGTCCCCGGCGGCGGCATGGAGGACTGGCCCTGGACCCGTCAGTTCGTCTCGTGGACGGCCAACCAGCTCGCCCGGCCCTTTACCCCCATCCACGACGCCACCTCCGGCTTTTTCTTCATGCGCCGCAGCGTGGTGGACGGCGTGGCCTTGGACCCCATCGGCTTCAAGATCGGGCTGGAGGTGATGGCCAAAGGCCGGTACACCCGCTGGGAAGAGGTGCCCTACGTCTTTACCGACCGCAAGATGGGCAAGAGCAAGTTCGGCAGCCAAGAGATCGTCAACTACCTGCGGCAACTGGCCGGCATCGCCGCATTGCGGCTGCGCGGGCGTCGTTCTTCTTGAAGGTGGCGCGTGAGACACCGGGCGTAGATGTGGGGGCGGTCACATCGGAGGGTTGAGGCAGCAACGATGAATCTGGCAAGGGCATTGGACGTTCGCCAGGGCGACGTAGTCACATTCGTGGGGGCCGGCGGCAAGACCACGGCCATATACCGGCTGGCCGACGAGCTGGCCCAGCAGGACTGGCGCGTGCTCGTGACGACCACCACCAAAGTCTGGCCGCCGGAGCCGGGGCAGGTGGATGGACAGTTCTTTGCGCCGAACGCAGCCGTGGCCCACCAACGGCTGGCCGACATGATGACGCCAGGCCGCCGGCTGCTCATGGCCGCCGGGCTGGATGCCATCGAGGGCAAGTTGCACGGCGTGACGGCCGAGCTGGTCTGTCAGGTCGCCACGGCGGAGCTGGTGGACGCGGTATTGGTAGAGGCCGACGGGGCCAAAGGGCGCAGCCTCAAGGCGCCGGAACGGTACGAGCCGGTGATGCCACCGTGCACCACATTGCTGGTGCCGGTGGCCGGCCTGGACGCCATAGGCCAACCCCTGAGCGAGGCCATCGTCCATCGGGTCGAGCGGGTGCGGGCCTTGACCGGCCTGCCCCCCGGCGAGATCATCGCGCCGGCCCACGTGGCCCGGGTGGTGACCCACCCCCACGGCGGGCTGAAGGATGCGCCGTCGGCCGCCCGCGTGGCCGTGCTCCTCAACAAAGCCGAGGAACGCGGCCGATTGCGCCTGGGCCGTGAGACGGCCCGGCTGATCCTGGATCTGGGCGATGTGGAACGGGTGGTGCTGGCCGCCGTCGCCAGCGCCGAGATCGTGCGGGACGTATGTACCCGGGAAGGAAGGTCTTGATGAACGCACGCCTGTTAACCGATACGGCCATCGGCCTGCAAGAAGCGGCCCGGCTCCTGCGGGCCGGTGGCGTGGTGGCCTTTCCCACAGACACCGTCTATGGCCTGGGAGCGCACGCCTTCCAGCCCGCCGCCGTGGCCCGTCTGTACACGATCAAGGGCCGGCCCTGGAGCCAGGCCATCCCGCTGCTCCTGGCCGAACCAACAGACATTCACCTCGTCACCCCCGTGGAACATGTGCCGCTGGCTGCGCAGCGGCTCATGGCCGCTTTCTGGCCCGGCGCCCTGACCATCGTGCTGCCACGAGGCCCGGCGGTGCCGGACGTCGTCACGGCCGGCGGTGACACCGTGGCCCTGCGCGTCCCCGATCACCCGCTGGCCCGGCAACTCATCGCGTTGGTCGGCGCTCCCCTGGCCACGACCAGTGCCAACCTGTCCGGCCAGGTGGAGCCGGTCACCGCCGAGGAGGTGGCCCACGGGTTGGGCACGCGCGTGGACGCCATCCTGGTCGGGCGGGGTCGTTGCCCGGGTGGTGTCCCCTCCACCGTCGTTGCCGTGGCCCACGGCGAGCTGACGATCCTGCGCGTAGGCCCGATCTCGCGGGCAGACCTGCTGGCAGTGTTGTAGCCGCAAACCGGGTGAAGGGCCAGGTTCACTAACCTCACACGCATGAAGGCCCGGGAGCGTCCCCCCGGTCCTTCGGCTCATTTGGTGGCCGACAAGACGTGGAACTAGCAATCGGGAATGATCAGACGTTGTCCCACATAGATGAGATTGGGGTTCCAGATATTGTTGGCGCGGCAAATGGCCCATACCGTGGTGCCGTACCAGCGGGCGATCTTGGTGAGCGTGTCCCCGTAGCGCACGATGTGGATGCGTGGTCCCGGCGGATACGGCGGGCCATAAGGGATATACAACCACGTTCCGGCATAGATGCGATTGGGATTGGTGATCCCGTTGGCCTGGGCAATGGCCCAATAACTCACTCCGTACATGCGGCCAATGCTGTACAGAGTTTCCCCCCAGCGCACCAGGTGCCATCGCCCGCCGCCAGCGGCTGGCTTCTCGGTCGGCGCGCTGGCTGACACACTCGCCGCCAGCACCAATTGCATGACCAAGACCACCACCAGCGCCAGAGAGATGCGCACCCATAGGGATCTCTTCATGGCTACCCTCCTTTCCCCGAATATGCTCCCTTCTCTTTCGGCCACCAGGGGGCAGGCCCTCCCTTTAGCCACCCCGAGCTAGGGAATGATCAAGACCTGTCCCGGATATATCAGCGAAGGGTTGGTAATGTTGTTCGCCGTGGCAATCGCGGCCGCCGTCGTCCCAAAACGAGCGGCGATGGCGCTCAAGGTATCGCCGGGCTGGACCACGTAGGTGCGACCTGTGCCGGGCTGGCCGCTCCCCACCGGGATCACCAGCCGTTGGCCGGCATAGATCAGGCTGGGATTCGCCAGGTTATTGGCCTGAACAATAGCTGCTACCGTGGTCCCATATTTCCAGGCAATATAGGAGAGGGTCTCGCCGCGCTGGACGATATGGATCCGGGTGCCGCCCGGCTGTGGGGCACCTCCCACGGGGATGATCAGCCGCTGGCCCACGTAGATGCGGCTGGGGTCTGCCAGGCCATTGCGCTGAGCGATGGCGGCCACGGTCGTCCCATATCGCCCGGCGATGGCCGACAGGGTATCCCCCATCTGCACCACATACACTGTCTCTCCCGCCGTGGGCGGCGAGACCGCGCCTGCGGCCGGGGTGGGTTGCGGCGCCGCCGTGGGCAGCACCGGCGTCGCGGCAGGCACCGCCGTGGGCACGACGGCCGCGCCCGGCGTGGTGGGAACGAGCGGTGTAAAGGTGGGCACAGGGGCCACTGGCGACGTGGTCGAGGGCATGGTGGGACCGGGCGTCTTCAGAGGCTCGGTTGTGCCCGCCGGCACGATCGGCGTGGTGGTGAGCGGCGTGAACGGCCTCGCCACGTCACAGCCGGTAGCCCACATCAGAGTCAAAGCCGCCATTGTCACGGTCAAGATGAGAATCCGGGCTTTCATCGCTTGTCCTCCTTCTCAGGGCTTGACCCCCTCCCACGACCCGCCAACAAAACCTTGTCATAATCGGGGGCTGTTATTATAATATCACAAACCCCCCGGTTCGTCAAGACTTATTCGCAAGAAAAGCCCTTAAAAGGCAGGAGGCGATGTTCTTTTTACCTCAACATGGCGGGGCATACGTCTCAGCTCAGCGATCAGTATATCACCTATCCTCAGCCGATGCAATCCGTCCGTAGTAGGTTTTTCGCCTACGACGCCAGTCGTAGCACGGTCTGGCCTGCGGGCCGGCCATGAACAACGCGAGGCGAGCCGACTGGCCCGCCTCGCGTCATGTGGACGTCCTGACACATCGCCCGGCTAACCGGCCAGGAACTCCTCGATAGCCTTGCGGCTGATCCGGTAGGATGTGCCGATCTTCTTGGCCTTGAGCTGGCCCTCGTTGATGGCCGCCAGTACGTCGTCCTCGCCCACGCGCATGTAGGCGGCCGCCTCCGACAGGGTCATGATGTCCGGCGCGGCTGGAGCCGCTGGCGCTGCTCCGCCGCCGGCCCCCATCGTCTGGAACTGTTGGGCCATGGCCGCGCCCATGCCGATGCCGGCGCCCAGGCCCACGCCAGCGCCGGTCAGATCGCCGCCGCCCCCGCCGGCCGCAGCGGCCTCGCGCACGCCCCGGGCCGTGGAGTAGCGCAAAAAGTCGCGCTCGCCCACCGCTCGCATGGACGTGGCCTCGTCAATCATCTTTTGCACTTCTTCCGGCGGCGTGATCGCTCCCAGGGCAAAGACCTTGAGGTCCAGGCCAAAGGAGGCAAAGGCGTCTTTCACCTTGGCCTTGACCCCGGCCGAGATCTCGTCGTACAGCCGCCCCAGGTCCAGGACACTCTTCAGGGTCTCGCCGAGCATGTCAAAGATGGACTGACCGATGATCAGGGAAAGCTGATCCTGGATCGCGCTGGTCGTATAGGCCTCCCGGCCACCCACCATCTTGTTCACCAGGAGCAACGGGTCATTCACCTGCATGGTATAGGTCCCATAGGCTCGCAGGCGCACCATGCCCAGTTCACTGTCCCGGAAGGCGATGGGCTGCTGTGTGCCCCACTTCATGTTGGGGAACTCGCGCATGCTCACGAAATAGACTTCGGCGCGGAACGGCGTGCTGCCAAAGATATTGCCCAGGAACTCGTCCAACTTGGGGATGTTGGCGGTGGTCAGCGTATGCCGGCCAGGACCGAACACGTCCAACGCCTGACCGTCGCGGAAAAAGACCGCCCGCTGATAATCTCGGACGATCAGTTGCGTGCCCAGGCGAAACTCACCAGACCCCCCCTCTGGGATGCGATGCACGATCTCGTCGCGCATCTCGTCGGTATATTCTACGATCTGCAATACAGCCATGAGACTCCTCCTCTAGTTGGTCGTGGGAATCCATTTCCGAAAATCAAAGGATACCCCGGTGCTCAGCGGAGCACGTCCTGCGGTCGCCGCGGGGAGCACGGGCTGAGTGGTTTCCGCAACAGAAACGGGTTCCGGGCTATTGCGGCGTGCCCAGGATCACGTTCTGCCGCCTGGTGAACGCCCGGTTCAGGCTCTCCGTCTCTGCGATGAGGTTATTCAGGACGATGGGGATGCCCTCGCCGCTGGCGACCGCGCTCTCCAGGGCCGTCACCTCATTCGCCACCCGGCCCACGCCATCCAGCAAGCCCATGTCATAGTTGTAGATGGCCTCCAGGTCCTTTTCGTCCACCTTGACGGCATCGAACCAGCCGGCGTAGCCATAGCTGGCCGTCCGCATCTTGTCAATAAAGACCTGCATCTTCATGGTCGCCCGTTCGGCCATATCCAGGTGCTCCAGGCCGCCTGGGGTGCTGGTGAGCTGGACCATGAGGCTCGCCAGCCGGCCGCGCTGCTCATCCATCTGACGCGCGATGTAATCGCGCAGCAGCTTGTCGGCATCCCGTCGCTTGTTCCGGTTAAAGTACCCGCCAAAGCCGGGGATCATCCCGCCGATCTTTTCGATGAATCCGCGTTCGTCAAAGACTTTGCCTGCCAAATCCATGTATATTCCTCCTTAAACGTGATTCGTGGTACGTGAAACGTCAAACGCAAACGTCAAACGTCAAACGTGATGCGTGATGCGTGTTCCGGCCTTTCGTCACAGGAACAACTCCGCCCCACAATACGCACACCGCGCCACGCCCTTGCCTACGATCTCGCGCTGGCCGCCGCAGTTGGGGCACGAGTCCGAGGGCATATCCGCAACCTCTCGCGCGTACAGGATGCCCCGTTTCCAATCCACGTAGCCGGTGAACAGCCCTTTGCCCACCAGGTCGTATAGATACCGCTGCACCTGCGGCCGGGACAGGCCCATCTCGCGAGCCAGGTCATTGATGGATACCTGGCCCCGGGTGAGCACGGCCGTCAGCAGGCGTTTTTCCTGCTCCACCTCGAACAACTCGCGCTCTTGGGCTTGCCCATAGTGTAACAGCAGGCCCCCCACCACCAGGCACGGCACCGTCAGTACCACGATGATGAGGCTCAGGCCAAACACCAGGGTGGACAGGGGTGCTCCCTGTTCCAACATCTCGGCCATCAGCCACAGGCCACCCAGGAACAGGATCAGCAAGCCCGTCGCGATCAACGTGATGCCAAGCAATCGAATTGGGCTGCTCATGGGGCGGCTAACGCACTGTTCACTTGGGAAAAGACATCAGAGATGTTCGGTCCCAGCAAGAGCGGTCCGCATCCGCCGATCAGACAGCAACAGATCAGCAGCAGCAGCACGATCACCACGATAACGATCACCGCGATGATCAGCCCCGTGTTGGATCTCTTTTCAGCCATGTTTTCCTCCACAAGTCAGGTAGTCAGTGGGTAGCTACCTC
>FWPV01003369.1_pt1 | contig 36361 bp, 35 predicted proteins | sample 2228371 | NCBI WGS metagenome assembly FWPV01 (sample SAMEA103939776, study PRJEB20133) | metagenome | reverse complement strand
CGGCCGACGCGGCATGGCTGGCTCCCGCAAGGGACGCGACCAGCCGGCCGGAGTTGTGTCAATAAAGGTGGACGTGGTACTTATCGGCGGCTGATCCACGACACCGCTGCGCCGCCTCACCCGGAGCCTCCGCACCACGCCTGCCCGGCGACAAGAAGCCTTAATTTGCTAGGCGGAGATGGTCCTTGCCATGGATGGAACGTCGGTCAGGCGAGTGCCTGCTCGAGTTGTTGCCGCGCGGTGGGTGGCAGAACGCTGGTGATCACCCAGCAACCGCCGTCAACCTTGCCAGAGTAGGCGCAAGCCGGTACTGGGGTACTAGCGGAGTCAGCAATCGCAAGGAAGACTTCGAGAGCCGCACCATCCGGTAGGCTTGAGAGTTGCCCGGCCACCCGTTCCATCCACGCTGCCAGGGTGTCGGGATCGGCACTCTCGAGAAAGCCCATGAAGAGGAGGGCGTTCCCGCGGTGAAAAACAGCCGGCGCGATTGCCGCGTGATCGATCGCGAAGTTAAACACCACCAGCCTGCCAAGCACGGGATCGGAGGAAACTGGTAGCTCGACCTTTACTGCCGCGTTGGCGCTGCTGCCGATTGGCACGACCGCTCTAATGAGGGCAGCAAGGCGCGTGATCTCAAGGACGAGGGAACCGTCGTCGATGTACTCGAGCTCTGCTTCCCCCTGGAGTTTCCTGAAGAGATCGAAGTATTGCGCGAGACGCAGTGAGTCTGGGGACCGCGTAGGGCAAGGCGGTAACGGGGCCGCGGTCAATGCGAATCCCCATACCCACCAGGCCATCGACGAGCGCCCCTGTCTCGGCAGAGGAGGTCCCGTGCACGAAGTTCCGCCGCCACGCTCCAACGCGGCGTCCATCCGCGAAGGCGACGAGATGCCACTCGGCTCCGTCCACGGTCGTGACGCGGAACGCTGGCCCCGCTTGACGCTGCAGCAGAGAGTCGATTGCGTCCGAGCGATTGCCGAACACGCCGGCGACCGCGAACGCCCAGCCTGACGACTCTCTGGCTGGCCCAGCGGAGACACGTCCGTCGCCAAGCACCTTGTCAAGATCGCCTGCCGTTGCGCTTCGCGTGGCGATGACGTGAATACGAATGGCCACTGTCGCTCTCCTTTCACTGGAGCATACCCGCCCGGCCAACTTGTCTTCGGCGGGTCCGCGTAGCACGGGTTTCTCCCGCCGTTGTCCGCGTCGCACGGCGATGCGCAGCCGCCCGGAAACACCGGTGCAGCCGCGGTGATCGCCCTCGTCCCGGGCCGCGCAGATGTGTTATGCCGATCCGCATAGCATCACGATTCTAGAGCAAGTCCATGGGGCTGCGAACTCCCGCCGGCCCGCGGTTGAGCACGTGGGTGGAGATCATGGTCGTGGTGACGTCGGCGTGGCCGAGAAGCTCCTGGACGGTTCGAATGTCGTAGCCGTCCTCGAAGAGGTGGGTGACGAAGGAGTGGCGGAAGGTGCGACAGGTGCCTTGCTTCGGCGCCCCAGCCTTGACCATCGCGGCCCGGAGATCCTTCTGGACGAGGGATGGGGCGAGGTGATGGCGGCCCTGGTCCCGGCTCTGCGGATTCCTCCACCGCCGGGTCTGGGGAAAGACCCACTGCCACCGCCACTCGGTCGCAGCGTTCGGGTACTTGCGATGGAGAGCATGGGGACGTGACACCCTGCCCCAGCCTTCCGCGACATCCCATTCGTGAATTGCCTTGACGCCCTGCAGATGGCGCTCCAGCGGGGCTTTCAGTGCGGCAGGAAAGACGGTCACGCGGTCCTTGCCGCCCTTGCCGCGCCGGACCGAGACCTGATGGCGGGCCATGTCGATATCCTGGATTCTCAGGCGCAGGCACGCCATCAGCCGCAAGGGCGGACCGTACAGGAGGGACGCCATCAGCCACCGGTCGCCTGCGAGTCGAGGGAGAACCTCCCTGACCTCTGCGCGGCTGAAGACGACGGGGATGCGCTGCGCTCGGTTGGCTCGCACGAAGGCGGTCAGGTCCAGCGCGCGCCGTTCGAGGACGTCCCGAAAGAGGAAGAGCCGCGCCCGAGCCGCACCGGCCCTGCCGGTCTGGGGCGAGGCGCCGCCCGTTCTTGACGCGGGTCAAGGATGGGCCGGACCGGCATGTCGTATCGTAATTATGTGCCGTAGGTGGGCGGCGAGAGGAAGGGAGGCGCAATGCGGCAGACGGGGACGGTCACGGTTGCGGCGCTGGTGGCGAGCGCTGCCATTGGCGTCGCCGTCGGAGTCGGCGGCTACACCTTCGTCTACGCCAGGGGCGCCTCGTACCTCACCAACGACCCGGCCGCCTGCGCCAACTGCCATATCATGCGCGACCACTACGAGGCGTGGACGAAGTCGGCGCACCGCCACGTGGCCGTGTGCAACGACTGCCACACGCCCCACAACCCGATCGGCAAGTACGCCGTCAAGGCCTCCAACGGCTTCTGGCACTCCTTTGCCTTCTCGAGCGGGCGGTTTCCCGAGCCCTTGCGCATCAAGGAGCGCAACCGCGCGGTCGCCGAGGACGCCTGCCGGCGCTGCCATGGGGCCATCGTCGACGCCATCGACACCGCCCACGCGCGGACCGCCGCTCTGTCGTGCGTCCACTGCCACGCCAACGTCGGTCACTGGAGGGAGAAGTAGCCATGAACCATGTCTCCGAGAACTCCCCATCGCTGCTGCGGCGGCTGGTGCTGTTCGGCGCTGTCGCGGCCGTCGGCGCCGTCGCCGTGACGGCCCTCCTCGTCAACATCGTCGAGCGCAAGCAGGAGGCGAAGAACCCGTTCTTCCGCGTCGTCGAGGTGACCGACGACACGGACGACCCGGCCGTGTGGGGGAAGAACTTCCCCCTCCAGTGGGACCTCTACACCCGCACCGTGGACATGGTCCGCACGCGCTTCGGCGGCTCGGAGGCGGTGCAGCGCACCCCCACCCAGGTCGATCCCCGCTCCGTCGTGGCCGCGTCGCGCCTCGAGCAGGACCCGCGCCTGAAGACCATCTGGGCCGGCTACGCCTTCGCCGTCGACTTCCGCGAGGAGCGCGGGCACGCCTACATGCTCGAGGACCAGACCTTCACCGGACGGCAGCTCGTCACCACCCAGCCCGGCACCTGCCTGAACTGCCACGCCTCCGTCTACACGACCTACAAGAAGCTCGGCGGCGGCGACCTCACGCGAGGCTTCGAGCTCCTCAACGCCATGCCCTACGCCGAGGCAAGGCCGCTCGTCCAGCACCCCGTCGCCTGCATCGATTGTCACGATCCCCAGAGCATGCAGCTCCGCATCACCCGCCCCGCCTTCATGGAGGGGATGAGAGTTTACAAGGCCTCGCAGGGCATTGCCGACTACGACGTCAACCGCGACGCGACGCGCCAGGAGATGCGCTCCTTCGTGTGCGGCCAGTGCCACGTGGAGTACTACTTCAAGGGCAAGGAGAAGCGACTCGTGTACCCGTGGGTGAAGGGCCTCGACATCGACGCCATCCAGGCGACCTACGACGAGGCGGGCCACAAGGACTGGATCCACGCCGACTCGGGGGCTCCCGTGCTCAAAGCGCAGCACCCCGAGTTCGAGATGTGGAGCCAGGGGATCCACTCGCGCGCCGGCGTCGCCTGTGCCGACTGCCACATGCCCTTCGCCCGCGTGGGGGCCTTCAAGATCTCGGACCACCACGTGCGCTCGCCCCTGCTCAACATCTCGAAGGCGTGCCAGACCTGCCACAACGTGCCCGAGGACGAGCTCAAGGCGCGCGCCGAGACGATCCAGGCCCGCACCTTCAAGCTCCGCGACCAGGCCATGGACGCCGTGGTCGCCCTCATCGGCGACCTGGCGGCGGCCCGCGCCGCCGGCATGGCCGACGAGGCGCTCGCCGAGGCGAGGAGGCTCCAACGGCTGGCGCAGTTCCGCCTCGACTTCGTGGAGGCGGAGAACTCCACTGGCTTCCACGCTCCCGAGGAGGCGGCCCGCATCCTGGGCGAGTCGATGAACCTGGCGCGGCAGGGGCAGATCGCCCTGCGCGACGCGGGCTTCCGGCCCTCGCCGGCGCTGGCCGCCAGCCGGTAGGGACGCGGCGGCGACCGCCATCCCCAGGAGCTCCTCGCCGAAGCCAGCGTGGGCGGCGCGGCGCGGCTACTCGCGGGCGGTTGGGACCGCCCGCGACGGCGCAACCGCCTTCGCCTGGCACGAACAGCGCGCCTCCTCGGCGGACCCACGTTACCTGGCTGTGCCCTTCCCTTCCCTCGCCGCCCTCGCCGCGCCCAGCCTCCCGCCGAGCCACGCCATGGGCAGGTACGCCCCCAGCAGATCCACGAGGGTGAACCACAGCGGCGACGGCAGCATGAGGACGTTGGCCACGCCCCCGGCGAGGAAGACGACGCCGATGGCGAGGGCCAGCGCCGACCGGCGGCTCGCCGCCAGCAGTGCGGTGACCCCCGCCCCGACGAACGTCCCCAGGGCGTGCGCCAAGAACGGGAAGAGGAAGTGCTTCGGCTCGAAGAGGTGCATCGACGCGCGCAACCCCTCCAAGGTCGTCACGTCGGCGCCCGCCGGCGGCGGGATCACCCTGCCGCTTGCCATGACGATGCCCATGTTGACGGCGCTGCCCACCACGATGCCCGCCACCACTGCCGCAGCGTTGCGCACCACCGGCCTCACGAGCCCTCCTTTCACCATTTTGGCACGGCACCGCGCCACCCGTGCGCAGCACCACGCTCCCGCCCGACGCCTCGTCGGTCGCGGCGTCGGACCAGCGCCGGCGCGGTGCGCCGCGCCCCGTACCCACCTGGCTCGGCTGCCGTCTGGCACGTGTCGTGGTGCTCGACATGCTATCCTTCACCCAAGTTAGCTGCTGCCGCCAACGCAGTGGGACCTCGAAAGGCGAGGAGGACCATGAATACCCATACGAGCCGAGATGCAAACCACGGTACGAGGAGACGCTGGTGGCTCGGGGGCACGGTCGTCGTGCTCCTGGCCCTGGCATGGTCGACGCAGGGGCTCGCCCAGGCCATCGGTGCGCCTGCCGAGGAAGAGGCCAGGCAGGAAGAGCCGCCGCCGCCGGTCTTCACCGACGCCATCGAAGTCGGCGCCCGCATCGCCGAGCGGACCCGGACCGACAAGCCGGTGCCCGTCGACGTGCTGCCGGTGGACGAGCTCGCCACCGACAGCGCGCCGTACGACCTGAGCCAGCTCCTGCAGTACATCGCCCCGTCCTTCAACTCGAACCGCCAGTCCGGCTCCGATGGGAGCGATCACGTCGACGCGGCCACGCTGCGCGGCCTAGGGCCGGACCAGGTGCTGGTACTGATCAATGGCAAGCGCCGGCACCCCTCGTCCCTGGTCTACCTCTTCGGGTCACGCGCCCGCGGCAACGTCGGCACCGACCTCAACACCATCCCCATCCTCGCCGTCGATCGCATCGAGATCCTCCGCGATGGCGCCGCCGCGCAGTACGGCTCCGACGCCATCGCCGGGGTGATGAACATCGTGCTCCGCCGGGACGAGGCCTTGAACGTGCTCCTCGCCGCGGGCGGCTACACCGCCGGGGACGGCGAGTACGTCCAGGCCGCCGTCAACTACGGCATGCCCGTCGGGAAGCAGGGCACGTTGAACCTCACCGGCGAGTACTCGAGCCGGAACCTGACCGATCGTTCCACCCCGGATGAACCGCGCAAGATCGGCGACGCCGCTGCCGACAACGCCACGTTCTTCTACAACGTGTTCGTACCCTACGGGAACGGGTCGACGTTCTACGGTCACGGCGGCTACAACCAGCGGGACGGCCTGGCCGGCGCCTGGTACCGAGGCGGTATCGGCTCCGACGACATCCCGTCGCGGAACTCGGCAGCCATGTACCCGGACGGGTTCGTCCCCAACATCGGCACCAACATCCAGGACCTCTCCGTCGGCTTCGGTAACACCACGCTGCTCGGGGACTGGACCCTCGACCTCAGCACCACCTACGGCTCCAACCGGATGGCGTACTGGATCAGCCACACCCTCAACGCCTCCATCGCCACCCAGCACGACGGCATCTCGCCGACGGCCTCGAGCTGATCGTCGGCGGGGCCAACATCTTCGACGTCCAGCCGACCAGGCAGGATCCCAACGAGACCGAGAACGGCGCGCTGTGGGAGAACGTGCAGATGGGCTTCAACGGCGCGGCCTACTTCGTGCGCCTCGCCTACCGTCTGGGGGGAAAGAGCTAGCCGCGGGCATCGTGCCTCGCCCGCGCGGGGAGAACCGAGGCGAGGCACACGCGGCGGATCGGCACCTGCCGTCGAGGTGCGAGCGCTGGGGGTGTCGCCGTCCTCGCCGCGCCGTTGCGACCCGCGCGGCCACGGGCGGTGTCCGTAACCCGATGGTGCAGAACCCGCCACGCAGCACTGCGTGGCACCGCCCCATGGCCTTCTCACGAGTTGCCGCGCCCATGAGGCAACGTCTCCCTTCAGAACCACCTCGAACGATTCGACCGGGTCCCTTGACACGCTTCGGGTCCGGGCAGATACTCGCGGCAGGTTCCAGGCACCGGCTCGCTCGTCGAGGGATGGAGGCGGTGTGACACCGCAGAAGCGCTGCACGTCGTTGGGTTTGCGCACGTTCCGCAAGCGCTGGAGCGTGCTGCCCTGTCGGAGGGAACTCCCATGATTGCACGATCGTTTTCGAGTCTCGGGGCCGTGGTCCTCGTGGTCGCGGCGGTCGCCGCCGAACCCCAGGCTCCCGTCACCGTCTCGCCGGGCAGCGCCGCCGAGGTCGTCCAGGTCTCCGACCGCTGCCCCACCTTCTCCTGGGGCTTCTCGCCCCAGGTGTCCTCCTACCATCTTGCCGTCTACCGGGTCGACGAGACCGCGCCCGAGCAGGTCCGCGTGGTCCTCAGCCAAGAGCTGCCGGGCAGCGCCTCGTCGTGGACGCCGCCGCTGCACCGCTGCCTCGCGGCGGGCGCGACGTACGCCTGGCGGGTGGGCGCGGCACGCGGCGAGGCAGAGCCTGTCTGGTCGGCGACGGCGTGGTTCGAGGTGCCGGCCCTCGGCACCGGCGAGCCGCCGCTCGTGACGGCAGGGGCCGGCGGACCGCCAAAGGGGACTGCCACTGGAGAGGGCGCATCGTCCCCCGTGCCTGCCCAGGGGCGCGGCACGGTCGCCGTTCAGGCGCCCACCGCCACGGCGGTGCGGGCGCTCGCCAGTTACTTCTCGGTGGGCTCCGGCGGGACGGTCACGGCCGGGCCCGTCACCGCGACGTCGTTCACCGGCGACGGCTCGGGGCTCTCGAACCTGCAGCCGGGCAACATCGCCGCTGGCACGGCCGGGATCAACGTGTCCGGCACCGCGTCCAACGTGACGGGGTTGGCGGCAGGTGCCCTCACCTTCGGTGGCGCCGGGGGCGGCCTCGCCCAGGACCTCTCGAATCTCTTCTGGGAAGACGCCTCCAACCGGCTGCAACTCGGCGGCAACCTGGAGCTCCCTGCAACCGCGGCGGACGGGAGCAGAGGGATGATCCTCGTCCAGGGGAGCCGCTTCCTGCACGCACCGGGCAACGGTAACACCTTCCTCGGTCTCTATGCAGGTAGCACCCCCCTCTCCGGCACCTACAACACGGCGGTGGGCTATGCCGCCCTCGAAGATGTGACGGCGGGCCTCGACAACGCGGCCTTCGGCTACCGCGCCCTGGAGGACAACACCACGGGGCGCAACAACACCGCGGTGGGCAGTGGGGCCCTCCAAAGCAACACGACCATCCACGGCAGCACCGCGGTCGGGCGCGACGCCCTCCAGAACCAGAGCTTCGACCCCGGCGTGGAGTGGTGGTCGCAGAACACGGCCGTGGGAGAGATGGCGCTGTATGCCAACAACCCTACCCAGGTCGACCCGATGAACGGCTTCGCGAACACGGCCATCGGCTACAAGTCGTTGCGCAACAATCAGACGGGCTCGCGGAACACCGCCCTCGGCGGTCACTCGCTCTTCTCCAACACGGTGGGCGAAGCCAACGTCGCCGTCGGCCACACCGCCATGCGCAACAACACAACCTCCAGCTACAACGTGGCCGTCGGCCCCTGGGCGCTCTACTACCAGACCTTCGACAACGGCGGCGTGCCGTACCTCGGCGAGAACACCGCCGTTGGCTATTTGGCGCTTTACGCGAACGAACCGACAAGCAGCGACAACGGCGGAAAGAACACGGCCGTGGGCTCGCTGTCGCTGGCCAGCAACACCATCGGTTCCGAAAACACGGCCGTCGGCCGGGAGAGCCTGCAGAACAACACGACCGCCAGCCGCAACGTGGCCGTGGGGGCCTCAGCGCTAGAGTCTCAGTCGTTTGACAACGGCGGCTCCGAGTACGAGGCAGCGAACACGGCGGTGGGCTACGCAGCCCTGGCGTCGAACGAACCGGTCTCGGCAACCACCGGTATCTACAACACCGCTGTTGGCGGCGGAGCCCTCGCCTCCAACACCACCGGCTCCCACAACACGGCGCTCGGCGTGCTCGCCGGCTTCAACCTGACCACCGGCGACCACAACATCCACATCGGCAACCAGGGCGTGGCCGGCGAGGGCAACACCATCCGCATCGGCGACTCGAGCCAGACGCGCACGTTTGTCGCTGGAATCCACGGCGTCGAGGTGGCGAGCGACGGGCAGGCCGTGTACATCGATGCCAGCGGACAGCTCGGTACGAGGGTGGCAGCCGCCCCGGCGCGGTCCGGACACGCCGCCGACAGGGATCGTGCCGATGTCGCCGCCCTCCAGGCGGCGCTCGAACGACACGAGATCACCATCGAGGCGCAAAAGCGCCTCATCGCCGAGCTTGCCGAGCGACTGGCACGGCTGGAGGCGGCACTGTCACGAGGGCAGCCGGAGTAGGCCCGAGGCGCGCGGGTCGGTACCTGGCCGGCGGGTGGCGGTCGACGCCCGAGATGGCACGGTTCTGCCGATAACCCGCGCGACACGCAAGACCTTCCTCCCTGACCGCAGCTCCGCCGAGGCGAGGCGGAGTGGCAACCTTGCGGCGCGCGGGCGGCCCGCCCCTCACTCGTCGGCGTCGCTGTCCGCGGGGCAGGAGCTGCCCGCAAGCTGGTCGCGCTCGGCCGGCGACATGGTCGGCCAGCGGCGGGCGAGCCACGAAACCCCGGCGAGGAACGCCCGGGCCCGGTCCGTCTGGGGGCAGACGGAGCGCACCAGTGCCCAGAACGCCGGCGAGTGGTGGCGGTGGACGGTGTGGGCCAGCTCGTGGGCCATCACCGCCTCGAGCACCCAGGTCGGCATGGCAGCGAGGGCGGCGTGGAGGCGGATGGTGCCGCTTGTTGGGCTGAAGCTCCCCCAGCGCGCCACCTGGGTGGTGGAGAAGCGCACTGCCGCCACCGCCGGAGGGTGGGGGAAGCGCGCCGCCACCTCCTCAGCGAGCGCCACCAGTCGCCCGTCGCGGGTGACCTCGCGGCTGCGGCGGCGTCGCAGGAGCTTCCTCGCGAGGTCGCGGACGATGTCGTCCAGGTCGCGCTGAGGGAGCGCCTGCGGAGCACTGATCCGCAACTGCGCACCCCGGAAACGAGCGTTGACGTGCGTGACGGGGGCCCGCACCACTTGGACGGTGAGGGCGACGCCATCGACGGTCAAGGTGGTGATGGTGGCCGCCGGCATGGGACGCCCTGGCCCCGCGCCCGCACTTAGAGCTTGGCGGCCACGGCGCGCCCCATGTCCAGGGTCGAGTGACTTCCACCCATGTCGTAGGTCCGCACCTTCCCCTCGGCGATGACCTCGGCCACGGCGCCCTCGATGGCGGCGGCCTTGTCCTTCTCGCCGAGCCAGTCGAGCATCATCTTGGCGGCCAGGATGGTGGCGATGGGGTTGGCCTTGTACTGCCCCGCGTACTTGGGCGCCGAGCCGTGGGTGGGCTCGAAGACGGCCAGGTCGGTGCCGATGTTGCCGGAGCAGCCAAAGCCCAGACCGCCGACCATCTGCGCGCAGAGGTCGGAGACGATGTCGCCGAACATGTTGGTGGCGACCAGGATCTCGTAGTTCTGCGGGTTCTTGAGCAGCCACATGCAGATGGCGTCGACGTTGGCGTCGTCGCACTGGATGTCGGGATACTCCTGGGCCACCCGCCGCCCCGTTTCCAAGAAGAGCCCTTCGGTGGCCCGGACCACGTTGGCTTTGTGGATGAGGGTGACCTTGGAGCGCCCGTGGGCGCGGGCGTACTCGAAGGCGGCCCGGACGATCCGCTCCGAGCCAGCGCGGGTGTTGATCTTGCAGGAGATGGCCAGATCCTCGCCGAGGTGCTTGGCGAAGGGGGTGAAGTTCGTGCTCAAGGTGCCGAGGCAGCTCCGCAGCTCGTCGGGGACCGGCCGGAACTCGACTCCGGCGTAGAGCCCCTCGGTGTTTTCTCGGAACACCACCAGGTCGATGCCTTCCCGGTAGTTCAAGGGGTTGCCAGGGTAGGCCTTGCACGGGCGCAGGCAGATGTAGAGGTCGAACATCTGCCGCATGCGCACGATGGGCGAGCGGTAGACGAGCCCCGTGCCCTTGAGGTGGGGCGCCAGCTCCGCCTCGGCGTCCTTGACCGGCTTGGAGGTGATGGCGCCGAACATGGCGGCGTCCACCCCCTTCAGGAGGTCGATGGTGCGCTGGGGCAGGGCGTCCCCCTCCCGGCACCAGCACTCCCAGCCGATGTCGCCGGGAAGGTACTCGGCGTCGAGGCCGACGGTGTCGAGCACCGGCCGGGTGGCCTCCATGACGTCGTTGCCGATGCCGTCACCGGGTAACCAGGCGATTCTGTAGTTGGCCATGTGTGCACGCTCCCTTGGTTCCTGCTGCTGGTTCGAGACGTGGGCGGCGGATCCCCGCCGTCCGTCGCTACGCGAGCCCCCGCGGCGGCGGCCCGTCGTAGACGGCAGCACTCTGGTCGATGCGGCGCATGGGCCTCTCGCGGGCCACCTCCTCGGCCACGTGGGCCATCCACCCCGCCGTCCGGGCGAGGATGAAGAACCCGTTGGCGAGCTCCGGGGCGAAGCCGAGGTCGGCGAGGACCGCGGCAATGGCGCCGTCCACGTTCAAAGGCAAGCGCTTCCCGCCCTCGGCCAGGACCGCCACGATGGCCTCGGCGAGGGCCACGTGCGCCCCCGCCGCCCCGGCTTCGCGGGCCAGGGCCAGAAGCCGCGCCGCCCGCGGGTCATCGGTGTGGATGCGATGCCCCCAGCCGGGCAGTCGGCGCCCCGCCGCCTGCTCCTCGGCCACCAGGGCCGCGGCCACAGCCGCCACCGCCTCCCCGGCCACCACCCGGGCGGCGCCGCGGGCGAGGAGGTGCATGCAGTCCTCGACGGCGCCGCCGTGATGGCGGTTGACGGCCAGAGCTCCGGCCGCCAGGCAAGCGTTCAGGGGCGCGCCGGTGGTGGCGGCGTTGCGCACCGCCAGGGTCGAGGGGGGCGTCACGCCGTGATCGATGGACGCAACGAGCATCGCTTCCACGAGCCGCCCCACCGCCTCTCCGGGCAGCTCGCCCCGCAGGATGAGGTACACCGCCTCGCCAAAGGAGAGGCGCCCCATCATCTCGTCGAGGCGCAGCCCACGGACCCGGATCTCGTTGGGAGCAATGGAGGTGATCGCCGTCTTCCACGCCGCTTCAGCCATCGAGCCCTCCCACCACCGCCGCGACTCGCGCGGGGAGTTCGTCAAAGGTGTCCACCACCGTCGCGCCGGCGCGGCGCAGCGCCTCGACCTTGCCCGCGTGGGTGCCGCGCCCCCCTTCGACGATGGCGCCAGCGTGGGAGAAGCGCACGCCCGCGGTGGCTGCCCGCCCGCCGATGTAGGCCACCACCGGCTTGGTCACCTGCCCACTGGCCAGCAGGTCGGCCACCTGCTCCTCCTGGGACCCGCCGATCTCGCCGAACATGGCGATGACCCTGGTCTCCGGGTCCGCCTGGAAGCGGCGCACCACCTCCGGCAGCGGCAAGCCCACGACGCTGTCGCCCCCCACGTGTACGAGGGTCGTGAGCCCGAGACCTGCCCGGCACAGGTAGTAGCCCGTGGAGGCCGTCATCCCGCCAGAGCGCGACACCACCCCCACCGGACCCGGTCTGAACCAGGCCCGTGCCGAGGCCGCCCGCCCGCCGATCATGCCCAGGACGCCGCGCCCCACCGACAGCACCCCGAGGGTGTTGGGGCCGAGGAACGACACCCCTTGCCGGGCGGCGGCCCGGGCCACTTCGAGCACGTCCCAGACTGGCACCCGGTCGCCCACCAGCACCGTCAAGGCGATGCCCGCCGCGATGGACTCCAGGGCGGCGTCCTTGACGAGCGGCGCCGGGACGTAAATGACGCTGGCGTCGAAGCCACCGTGCACCTCCACCGCCTCGCCAACGGTGTCGTAGACAGGCACACCGTCCACCACCTCGCCGCCCCGTCCGGGCGTGCAGCCGGCCACCACGTTGGTGCCGTACTCCCGCATGAGCCGGGTGCGGGCCCGACCTTCCCGGCCGGTGATCCCCTGGACGAGCACGCGGGTCGATGCGTCAACGAGGATCGCCACGGCTCACTCCATTCCCCGCCCGCGCCGGTACTCCGCAAGCCCCGGCACCGGCAGCTCCACGGACCCCCCACCCGCCCCCAGGGCCCGGCAGTCCACCTCGCAGGCCAGGCACTCGGTGCACCGCCCCCGGGCCGCCTCCTCGCGGCTGATGGCGAGGACCGGCAACCCGTACTCGTCGAGGGCGAGGATCTGGGGTACGCAGGCGCTCACGCACACCTTGCTCTCGCAGCGGGCGCACACCTCGTGGTCCAGGGTGACGACCCCGGTCAAGGTCGTGAAGGTGTAGGGACGAACAGCAGGCCGAGGCGACCGCGGTGCGCGCCGTGCCGGCGGAGAGAAGTCGGCGAGGAGCTCCGCGAGCCGCGCCGCGCACCGCTCCACCGGTGTGTCCTTGCCGTAGCACTCGACCGGCACACCGAGCTCGCGCGTGAACTGGGTGAGGATCTCGATGGCCTTCTCCTCGCCGTTGCCACCCAGCCGAACCACGCACGGCACCGAAAGGGGCTCTTCCCAGAACGCCTTGACGAGCCCTCGCGCCGAGTGGAACTGCTCCTGGGAGGCCACCCCCGAACCGGAGCCGAAGTAGCCGTCGACGTTGGGTTGCGCCAGGAGGATGCGCGCCGCCCGGTAGACCTTGGAGGCGGGAGGGTTGCCGGAGGTGTCGCAGAAGTTGGCCACCGAGAAATTGTTCCTCTGGAGAGCGTCCATGGCCATCATGGAGCCGCCGCCGCCGGCGCCGTGGAACGCCACGACCCGCTCGCCCCGGGCAAAGCCATCCCGCATCTGGAGGAAGTAGAAGGTGCCCCGGTAGTCGTCGCGCTCGACCTCCCAGGCGATGCGCTCCAGGGGCGTGGGGGGGTGACCCAGCTCCCGGGCCACGTCGATGCCGAGTTCGGGGTGGCGGAAGACGGCCGCGTCGTCCACGGTGATCCGGCAGTCGAGGGCCACGGCGCGCCCATCCTCGGTGAAAACGAGGGGGTTGATCTCGGCCGCGCGGGCTTCCACCTGCCGCGCTACCCGCCACAGCCGCACCGTGGCCTCGGCCAGCAGGCGCTGCTCCTGGCCATGGATCCCGACCCGTCGCCACAGCTCCCGGGCCTGGTGATCCTGCAGGCCTTCGACCACGTCGATGGGCAGCTCGGCGACGGCGTCGGGGTGGGTGCGGGCAATCTCCTCGATGCCCGTCCCACCACGGGACGACACGAGCAGCAGCGGACAGCGGCGGCGGTCATCAAGGATGATGCCGGCGTAGCGCTCGCTGCTGACAGCGAGCTTCTCCTCGACGAGGACTTCGTGCACCGGGAACCTGGCCACCTCGAGACCGAGGATGGCAGCTGCTGCCGCCTCGGCCGCCGCCGGGTCGTCGGCGAAGCGGATCAGCCCCTGCGAGGCACGGCCAGTGGTCTGGGCCTGCCCTTTCACCACCACGGCGCCCCCGAGGCTGGCCGCCACCCGACCCGCGGCAGCTGCATCGCCCACCACCTCGCCGCGCGGTACGACCACCCCGGCCGCTGCCAGAAGTGCCTTGCCCTGATGCTCTGGAAGACGCGCCACGAACCCTCCCAACCGGGCCGCTAAACCTACGCGAACCGGAAACTTGTGTCAAGTTGTCGGCGCCCGTGTGCCGTCCTCGCCAGCCGCGACGCGGCACGCGCCCAGCGTGGCCTGGCCGAGCGGCGACCCCTCCCGTATCATGAAGCCACGAGGGAGGCACGATGGAACGGAAATCCCTGGCCCCCGGATCGTCGTACTTCTACTACCCGCGGCTGGTGTGCGTCATTGGCGTCCGCGACGAGGCCAAGCAGACCACCAACTTCGCCCCGGTGGCGTGGTCCACGCCCCTCTCCTCCCACCCCCCCCTCTTCGGGGTGTGCCTGTCGCCGGCCACCTACTCCCATCACCTCGTGCTGGCCACCGGCGAGTTCACCCTCAACTTCCTCCCCCACGGCGAGGCGGGCGTGGCCGAGCAGCTGGGCCGGCTGTCGGGGAAGCGCGTGGACAAGGTGGCGCAACTGTCCCTGGCCCTGGAAGGGGGGGAGGTGATCGCCACCCCGTTCCTCGCCGTCGCCTACGCCGCGGCCGAGTGCACGCTGGTGGAGCGCCACCAGTTCGGTGACCAGACGCTCCTCGTTGGCGAGGTGCTGCGGGTGCACGTGGGGGCCGACGCGTGTGACGACAACGGGGTCGTCCGTCTCGATCGCATCAGGCCGCTCTTGTACTTGGGGAGCAACCGCTACGTCACCACCGATGCCGCCACCGTGCTTCAGCCGTCGGCCGCACCCGGCTAGTCGGCACGGGGCGCGTCAGCCGGCCGGCGTTGCGCCGCCACGGGCGGTCGCCAGCACCACACCAGCCACCACCAGGCTGCCCCCCACCGCCAACGGCCAGGTGAGGAGGTCGTAGCCCAGCGCCACCGAGACCACCGCTGCCGCCACCGGCTCGAAGGCCAACACCACCGAGGATTCGGCTGCCGTCAGCGCCCGCTGCGCGGCCGCAAGCGCCCAGAAGGCCGCCACCGTGGCAAGACCGGCCGTGACGACGAGGGCGACGGCAAGGCGAACGGACGGCTCGAGGCGGAAGCCTTCCAGGGTGGCGGCGGGCAGGGCCAGGGTGGCCGCCACCAGCACCTGGAGGGCGTTCACCTGCACCGCCGGCACCCGGCGCACGGCGGCTTGGAGGAGGACGATATGGGCGGCAAAGGCCAGCGCACAGAAGAAGGTCAAGAGGTCGCCCACCGACAGGCTCCCCCCCTCCGGCCGCAGCAGCAGCGCCAGACCGACGAGCGCCACGCCACCCCCGGCCATGACCCGCAGGGAAAACCGGTTCACCCCCAACAGAGGCTCGGCCACCGGCACGAGGAGCGCGGCAATGGAGGTGATGAACGCCGAGCGAGCCGGCGTGGTCGTTGCAAGACCGGCCGTCTGCAACGCGTAGCCGCAGAACAGCGCCACCCCGCAAGCTATTGTCGCGGGGGAGAGCCGCAGCCTAAGCCGCCCACGCGCCATGGCGAGCACCACGAGGGAGGCGAGGGTAAAGCGCACCGCAAGGAAGGTGAGGGGGCCACTGTCCGCGAGGCCTTCCTTTACCACCGTGAAGGTGGCGCCCCAGACCAGCGTGGCCGCCCCCACCAGGGCCAGGGCCCGAGGGCGCGTCATGGCCCGGACCTCTCGCGCTCGGGAGACGCCGACCTGGCGAAGGGTACGCCGCGCATTCGCGTATCATGACAGCAGCACGGCCGCCGTGCAGCATGGGAGGCAGCGGGCCGGACCGGCACGAGCGACCGGTGGGGAGCGTCCACATGGTGCAGGCTGTGTGTATCGGCGTGGCGGGGGGCACGGGTTCGGGGAAGACGACGGTCGCCAACGCCATCGTCCAGCGCATCGGCGCCGAGCGCATCGCCTATTTGCAACACGACAGCTACTACTTCGACGTGGGCAGCCGCCACCCCGAGCAGGTGCTCCACCACAACTTCGACCACCCGGACGCCCTGGAGAGCGAGCTCTTGGCCCGCCACATGCGGGAGCTCAAGGCGGGCCGGGCCGTCGAGGTGCCCATCTACGATTTCACTCGCCACGTCCGGACCTCGAAGACCCGGCGGGTGGAACCGCGCGGCGTTATCCTGGTGGAAGGGATCCTCATCTTCTGCGAGCCCGTCTTGCGGGAGCAGTTCGACATCAAGATCTTCGTCGATACCGACGCCGACCTCCGCTTCATCCGTCGCTTGCGGCGCGACATGGCCGAACGGGGGCGGAGCGTGGAGAGCGTCATCCACCAGTACCTGGAAACGGTCCGCCCCATGCACCTGGAGTTCGTCGAGCCGTCCAAGCGCTGGGCAGACCTCATCATCCCCGAGGGGGGGTTCAACTCCGTGGCCCTCGACGTGGTGTGCGCCCGGGTCGAGGCCCAGTTGCAGGCGGGGGGCGCCTAGCCGTGCGCCGCATCCTGCCGGTTGCCTCGGGCAAGGGCGGGGTGGGCAAGACCACCTTTGCCACCAACTTTGCCCTGGCCCTGTCGCGCATCGCCCCCACCATCCTCGTCGATCTGGACACCAGCACCTCGTCGGTCCGCAACACCATCGATGTCGAGGTGCAACGGGACCTGTACCACTTCTTCCGCCGGGGGGAGCCCCTCGAACGGTGCCTGTCGACCCTGCCGCCCTCCCTCGACCCGCGGGGCCACTTCCGGAACTTCGCCTTCGTGGCCGCGCCGCGCCACGCCATGGAGGAGTTCATCACCCTGTCGGACCAGCACCGCATCCGCCTCATGCGCGCCATCAACCAGCTGCCGGCCGATTTCGTGGTCCTGGATCTGCGCGCCGGCCTCGACGCCAACGTGCTGGATTTCCTGCCCCACTCCAACTCCGGCATCCTGGTCTTCACCCCCCACCACCAGGCCGCCACCATGGCTGCGGCCGACATCGTCAAGGCCTTGCTCTTTCGCAAACTCCGGGTGCTGTTCGCCACGGACGGGCCGCTCGCCGGCTCGGCGACCCTCAGCCAGTTGCAGGCCGTCAATGCCCTCCTCGACCGGGTGGAGGATGCCTACGATTCGGGTATCCCCAACCTCGATAGCTTCCTCAAGGACCTGGTGGAGGCCTTCGGGGAAGTCCCAATCGTCGAAGCGCTCGCCGAGAACGTGGCATCCTTCGGGGTCTACTTCGTCTTGAACCTGTTCGACGGGGTGCGCGAGTCCTTCGACGGGGCCGTGGCACCGTTCGTCCGCACCCTGCAGGACTACGTGTCGGCGAACCTGGCGGTCCACAACCTGGGCTGGATCGTGGCCTCGCCGGAAGTGCACGAGGCCAACTGCAACCGGCGGCCCATCGTCCTCCAGGAGTGGCACGACGACACACCCCAAGATCCCGTCCAGCGCCAGCTCGACGAGCTTGCGGTGGCGGCCGGCCTGTCGCCGCGCCGGCGCCAGAAGGCCAAGGTCCGGGACTACCTGACGGCCATCGACCGAACCAGCGCCCTCATCGAGCAGCTCGAGGTGCTCAAGGCCATGCATCGCCACACGGCCACCATGCAGGTCCGGGACAACTTCGCCTACATCGCCCGGCGGGCGATTCACGCCCTCGACACCTTGCCGGCGGACCGCTTCGGCCAGCGCCGGCTGCTCACGCCCCTGGAGCTGTTCGAGGTGCTATTGCGCGGGCAGCGCCCTACGGGCGCGGCCGGCGACGACGCTGGCGGAGCTCCTCTTCCTTGAACATGTAGCGGATGGCGTGCTTGTAGATGAACAGGTTCGGACCGTCGGTCCGGTTGAGCTTGATGCAGTTGCGGTCGTACCACTCGATCCAGCCGCGCAGCTCGGTGCCGTCGTCGAGGACGACGACCATCGCCGTCTTGTTCTGCATCTGCTTGGTGAAGTAGTAGCTTTCGGCGTTGGTCTGTTCGGGCGGCGCCTGCTTGCGGTGCACCACGCCGCGCAGCGGCGTTCGATCGCTCACCTCCGAGATGGAGGGGCGGATGAGCCGGCGAGAGCTGAGGGCATCGCCGTCAAATCGATCGGAGTCCTTCATCGCATCACCATCGGTGTCCGTGACCGGAAGTATACCACACGTCCTCCAGAGGAGTACGAGTCCGCGCAAGCGGGAGTTTAGCCATCTCGGTCGCCCCGCTGACCCAGCGGAGGTGCCTCGTGCGCCAGGCAGCACATGAGTCGGCCGCACATCCCGGAGATGCGGGTCGGGTTCAAGGAAAGGTTCTGAGCCTTGGCCATCCGGATGGTGACCGACGAGAACCGGGTCATGAAGGTGGCGCAGCAGAGGGTGCGGCCGCACGGCCCCCACCCCCCCGACAGGCGCGCCTGGTCCCGCACCCCCACTTGCCGCAACTCCACCCGTCGGTGCGCTCGCCGCCCCAACTCCTTGAGCAGTTCCCGGAAGTCGATCCGCTCCTCGGCGGCAAAGCTCACGTACGCCTCGTTGCGATCCAGGGGAAAGACGGCGGCAATGGGACGCATGGGCAAGTTGAGCTCGCGCGAGCGCCGACGGAGGAACTCCACGAGCTCCCGCTCCCGAAACGCCATCTCGCGGCCCCGCTCGATCTCCTCCCTCGACGCGCGGCGTCGCAGCGAACCCACCGCCCGCTCGCCAAACGGGCGAAGGACCGGTAGCTCGAAGCGCGCCACCCGGCCGAGCCGCTCGCCTTCCGCGGTTGCCACCACGTACCAGCCTCCCACCTCCACCTCGACGCCCTCGTCCACGGTGCACACGCAGCCGGGGAGGTCGGGGTTGAGGGAAACCCGGACCAGGCGCAGCTCGGGGCGGTCGGTGGCGAGGGCGGAGCTCATGGGGTCGGTGTGCGCGAGGCCAGTTGGGCATCGGCCTCGGCCACCGCGGCGGCTGCCGCCTGCCGCTGGCCCACCAGGCGCTCGGCCAGCGCCGGGTCGTCGAGGGCCAGGATCTGGGCGGCGAGGACGGCGGCGTTCCGCGCGCCGGCCTTCCCCACCGCCACCGTCGCCACCGGCACGCCGGCCGGCATCTGGACGGTGGCGAGGAGGGCGTCGAGCCCGTCCGCCACGCCTCCCGGCAGCGGCACGCCGATGACCGGCCGCACGGTGTGGGCGGCCACCGCGCCGGCCAGGTGCGCCGCCAGGCCGGCCCCGCAGATGAAGACCTTGACGCCCTCCTGCGCCGCCCGCCGCACCAACTCGACGGTACGTTCGGGGGTGCGGTGCGCCGAGGTCACATGCACTTCAGAGGGAATCTGCAACCGTTGCAACTCGGCCACGGTTTCCTGCATGATCCCCCAATCGCCCTGGGAACCCATGAGCACGAGAACAGGTGGTTTCACATGACTCCTTTCCCGATGTCGCGACGGCAGTGCATGCCGTCGAAGTGGATCTTGGCCACACCGGCGTACGCCGTGGCCACCGCGTCGGCCATGGTCGGGCCCTGGCCCACCACCGACAGGACGCGGCCGCCCGCGGTGGCGAGACGCCCCTCGTCCAGGGCGGTGCCGGCCTGGAAGACGAGCACGCCTGACAAGGCCAGGGCGTCGGCGATGCCATGGATGGGAGCGCCCCGCCGCGGCGTCCCTGGATACCCCTCCGAGGCGAGCACGACGCAGGCGGTGGCTTCGCGCTTCCAGCTCGCCCGCACCCCCGAGAGCTCGCCGCGGGCCGTGGCCACGAGCAACGGCAGGAGATCGCCATCGAGCCGTGGCAGCACCGCCTGCGTCTCGGGGTCGCCCAGGCGGCAGTTGAACTCCAGAAGCTTCGGACCGTCCGCCGTGACCATCACACCGGCGTACAGGACGCCCCGGTAGCTGCGACCTTCCTTGCCGAGCGCCGCCAGGGTAGGCTGGACGATGTCCCGCAAGATGGCAGCCGCCACCTCGGCGGGAAGCACCGCTGGCGAGACGGCGCCCATCCCGCCGGTGTTGGGCCCGTGGTCGCCATCGTGGAGCCGCTTGTAGTCGCGCGCTGTGGCGAGGGGGACGACGGCGGCGCCGTCGGTCAGGACCTGAAAGGAAACCTCGTCGCCGCGCAGGCACTCCTCGATCACGACGCGCTCGCCAGCGGCCCCGAAGGCACGTTCCTCGAAGTAGCGGGTCAACGCCTCGTCCACCTCCTCGCGGCTGTGGCAGACGGTGACCCCCTTGCCCGCCGCCAGGCCGTCCGCCTTGAAGACCACCGGCACACCGAGGGATGCCACGGCCGTCTTCGCCTCGCGCAGGTCGTGGGCCACCATGCCGCGAGCTGTCGGGATGCCGTAGCGCAGGCACAACTCCTTGGTGAACGCCTTGCTGCCCTCGAGCTCGGCGCCCGCCCGCGATGGTCCCACCACGGCGAGCCCACGGCGGGACAGCTCGTCGGCGAGACCGAGGACGAGAGGGAGCTCCGGGCCGACGACCGTGAGGTCGATCTTCAACGAGGCAGCGAACTCGGCCAGCTCGACGACGGCATCGGCCGCGATGCCCACCACCTCGGCGACGCCAGCCATACCGGGATTGCCCGGCGCCGCGTAGACCTCGTCCACCCCTGCCGCACGCGACAGCTTCCACGCCAGCGCGTGTTCCCGAGCACCGCTCCCGACGATGAGAACCCGCATCGGCGCCCCCCCTAGCGCGACAGAGCGGCCTGCAGCATGGTCAGGCAGGAGGTCTCCACGACATCCTGCGCCGAGCACCCCCGCGAGAGGTCGTTGGCCGGCTTGGCAAGGCCTTGCAGCAGTGGTCCCAGCGCGCGCGCACCCGCAAGTCGCTCCGTCAACTTGTAACCAATATTACCAGCATCGAGGTCGGGAAACACCAGGGTGTTGGCGCGCCCGGCCACCACCGACCCCGGCGCCTTGCGTCCCCCGATCGCCGGGATCAGGGCAGCGTCGGCCTGCAGCTCGGCATCGAAGGCAAAGTCCACCCGGCGGGCCGCCAGGATGGCCCCCGCCTGGCGCACCTTGTCCACGTGCGGGTGTTCCGCCGAGCCCTTGGTGGAAAAGGACAGCAACGCTACCCGGGGTTCCGCCCCCACGACGGCACGGAAGGTGGCCGCCGCACCCTGGGCTACATCGGCGAGCTGCTCCGGGTCGGGATCGGGGAGGACCGCGCAGTCGGCAAAGACCATCACCCCCGCCTCGCCCCAGCGCGGGTCAGGATGCACCATGATGAAGGAGGACGAGACGGTCTTCATGCCCGGCGCCACGCCAATGGCGTGGAGGGCCGCCCGCACCGTGTCGGCCGTCGTTCGCACCGCACCGCCCACCGAGCCGCTGCACTCGCCCACCGCCACCAGCATGGAGGTGAAGTACAGCGGGTCGTCGAGGGCGGCTTCCGCCTGCTCCCGCGTCCACCCCTTGGCGGCGCGGCGTGCGAAGAGCGCGTCCACGAGCTGGGCGCGCCGAGGATCGCGCCGCACGTCGACCACCTGGGCGCCCAAGGCGCGCAACCGCTCGTGGTCCGGCCCCTGCTGCTCCTCCGGGCACACCAGGGTCACCCGGGCGAGCTCGTGCTCGCACAGGGTCATGGCGGCCTGGACGATCCTCGGATCGTCCCCCTCCGCCAGGGCGACATGGCCGTGCACAGCTCGCGCCCGCGTGGGGATCTCTTCCAGAAAGCCCATAAACCCTCCCGCGGGTAATTGTACTACTTCTTCACGAGCCTTGTCGTAGCGAGTTCTTTCTTGCACGCGGCCGGACCCGTCAGGGTCGACGCACGGCTCGCGCCCTCCCGCTAGCCCACCAGGCGGTTGGCGAGCGCCGTTTCGACCATCTGGAAGTTGACGATCCGAGCCTCCGGAACCCTGGCGAGGCTGGCCATGGCCACGGCGGTGGCGTCGAAGGAGAGGTGGCGCGGGTGGTGGGCGTCGGAGGCGAGGAGGAAGCGGCAGCCCGTGGCGACCGCCACGGCGAGGAGCGAGGGGCCGAGATCCTGGCGACGGGGGAAGCCGTTGATCTCGAGCAGTACGTCCCGCCCGGCCGCCTCCCGGAACACCACCTCCCAGTTGGCGCGCAGCCCCGAGCGCCGGCTGAACAGCCGCCCCTGCGGGTGGGCGAGGGCCCACACGCCAGGCTCGGCCAGGGCTCGCACGAGCCGTGCCGTCTGGTCGCGGCGATCGCCAAGCTCCGTGTGGATCGCCGCCACGAGCAGCACGCCATCCCTGGCACGGCGCGGCACGTCGAGCGTCCCGTCGGGGAGGATCTCGGCCTCGAGCCCCTGCACCAGCCACAGCTCGTCGCCGCGCCTGCGGTTCCACGAGGCGATGCGCTGCCGTTGCAGGGCCACCCCCTCGGCATCGAGGCCGTTGACGCAGGCGAGCCCGCGGGTGTGGTCGGTCACCACCGCCCACGAGGCGCCGCGGCGCAGCGCCGCCCGCGCCATGGCCTCCAGGGAGGTAGTCCCGTCCGACGCCTGCGTGTGGAAGTGGCAGGCGCCCCGCAGGTGGCGCGGGTCGAGGGGCGCGCCCAGGCCGAGGAGTTCGCCGACCTCGGCCGCCGTGAGGAACCCCTCGCGGGTGGGCGTGCCTCGCGGCAGAAGGGGTCCGCGCAGCCGCTGCACCGCCGCCTGGAGCGCGTCCTCCCCCCGGGCAGCGCGGAGCATGGCCACGGTGGGCAGCGCCTCGAGGGGGATGGTGTCCGGGACGCGGGTGACCGTGGCCAGCTCGCGCGGGCAGTCGAAGACCGCGTAGGCGGCCCGCACCAGGGCCAGCCGCAACTCACCCGGGGGGTGCGATTCGGCCAGGGAGAAGAGCGCCTCGGCAAGCTGCCCGTTCCGTACCACGGCAGCAGGGTAGCGTATCGCCGCCCGGCCGAGACCCCGGCGCCCGGCCGCAGGCGCGGAAGCACCTGCCGCAGAGGTGCGGTGCAGCTCCGGTTCGCCCGCCGCTCCCGTGGTATCGTGCAGCATGCCTCGGCTGCTCCTCGTCGATGGCCATTCGAACCTCTACCGCGCCTTCTACGCCGTGCGCGGCCTCACCGCGCCGGACGGCACCCCGACCGGCGCCACCTACGGCTTCCTCCGCATGCAGCACAAGCTGCTGCGCGAACTCGAACCCACCCACGTGGCGGTGGCCTTCGACGCTGGCGGGGAAACGTTCCGCACCCGCATGGACGCGCGGTACAAGGCCAACCGCCCCCCCATGCCGGCAGAGCTGGTGCCCCAGGTGGCCCTGACCCGGGCGGCGTTGCAGGCCCTCGGCCTCGCGGTCCTGGCCATCGAGAACGTGGAGGCGGACGACGTCATCGGCACCCTGGCGCAGCTCGGGGAGATCCCCGGGATGGAGGTGATCCTCGCTTCCACCGACAAGGACCTGATGCAACTGGTCCGCGACCCCGCCGTGAAGATGTGGCACACCCGGCTGGAACGGCTCCTGGACGCAGCGGGCGTCCAAGAGGTGTTCGGTGTGCAGCCGGCGCAGGTCGTGGACGTGTTGTCCCTCATGGGCGACCCCTCGGACAACGTCCCCGGCTGCCCGGGCATTGGCGAGAAGGGGGCGAAGGAGCTGATTGCCCGTTGGGGCTCGGTGGCGGCAGTGTACGCCAACCTTGCCGCCGTCACCCCGCCCCGCGTGCAGAAGGCCCTCGCCGCCCATCGCGAGGAGGTGGAGCGCTCCGCCGCCCTGGTCCGGATTCGCACCGACGTGGACCTGCCGGTGACCCTGGAGGAGCTGCGCCGCCGCCCGCCGGACCTCGAGACCCTGCGGGCGCTGTACACCTCCCTCGGCTTTGCCTCGCTGCTTGCGGAACTCGAAGAGACGCGGACGCCCAAGGTCGCGGTGGTGGTGGCCCGGGAGGGGAGCCGGGAGGAGGTGCAGCGACTGCTGGCTGGGGGCGCGACCACTGCCGTGGCCATGGGCGAGGAGGAGCTGACGGTGGCCACGGCGTCGGAGGTGGCGACCCTCCACGGCCCGCCGCGGGAGCTCCTGGAACTGCTCGCTGGTGGCGGCGGTGCCCTGTGGTGCCACGACAGCAAGGAGCTGCTGGCCCGCCTCGCGGCTGCCGGCCTGGCCTTCGACCGCGGCCCGCGCGACACCATGCTGGCGGGCTACCTGCTGGCACCCGGCGAGGCGGTGGACCTCGTCTCCCTGTGCCAGCGCTACCAGCTCGCGCCCCCCGCCGAGGGTACCGCCGGACGGGCGGTAGCGGTGGCCGCCCTGGCGCCGGTGCTCGAGCCGCGCCTGGCGGTGGAAGGGCTGCTGTCGGTGTTCACCGAGATCGAGCTGCCCCTGGTGCCCGTGCTCGTCGCCATGGAGCGGGCAGGCATTGCCATCGACAGCAAGGCCCTGGCCGAGCTGGGCTCGCGTCTGGAGACCTCCCTGCGCGAGCTGGAAGGGGAGATCTACGCGGCGGCCGGTGGCGCGTTCAACATCAACTCGCCCCAGCAACTTGCCGAGGTGCTGTTCGAACGGCACCGCTTGCCGGTGCTGCGGCGCACCTCGAAGACCAGGGCGCCCTCCACCGATGCCGAGGTGCTCACCGAGCTGGCCGCCCGTGGCCACCGGCTGCCGGCGCTGCTCCTCGAGTACCGCGAACAGGCCAAGCTGAAGTCCACCTACATCGATGCCTTGCCCCGCCAGGTGGGCCCCGACGGCCGCATCCACACCCGCTTCAACCAGGCCGTCGCTTCCACCGGCCGCCTATCGTCGTCCGATCCCAATCTGCAGAACATCCCCGCTCGCACCGAACTCGGCCGCGAGGTCCGCCGGGCCTTCGTGGCGTCGCCGGGACACCTGCTCCTGGCCGCCGACTACTCGCAGATCGAGCTGCGGGTCCTGGCCCACCTGTCTGGCGACCCGGCCCTCCTCGCCGCCTTCGAGCGGGGCGAGGACATCCACCGGGCCACCGCGGCCCTGGTCTTCGACACCGACCCGGCCCTCGTCACCGCGGCCATGCGGCGTGCCGCCAAGACCATCAACTTCGGGCTCATCTACGGGATGGGCGCCTTCGCCCTGGCCCGCGACCTGGGGGTGGGGACGTCCGAGGCGCAGCGTTTCATCGACGCGTACTTTGCCCGCTTGCCCCGCGTCCGGGCGTTCATGGAGGAGACCAAGGCCGAGGCCCGCCGGACCGGCAAGGTCCGGACGCTCTTCGGCCGGCTTCGCTGGATTGCCGGCCTCGACTCGAAGCGCCCGCAGCTGCGGGCCAACGCCGAGCGGATGGCCATGAACGCGCCCATCCAGGGTACCGCCGCCGACCTCATGAAGATCGCCATGATCCGCCTCCACCGGGCCCTTGCGCCGCGCCGGGACGTGGTGCGCATCCTCCTCCAGGTCCACGACGAACTGATCCTGGAGGTGGCGCAGGGGCGCGAGGCGGAGGCCGCCGACCTGGCTCGGCAGACCATGGCTACGGCGGCCAAGCTTTGCGTGCCGCTGGTGGTCGACGTGGGGGTCGGCCGCTCGTGGGCGGAGGCGAAAGGGTAAGATACGGCCGTGCGCATGGTGCTGTGTGCCGCGCTCCTCGTGGCCTCGCCGCTGTGGGCGCAGCGACCCTGGGAGCAGCGCGTCGACTTTCCCGTCGACGTTCCCGTTGCCTTGCCCACCATCCCGCTCGACAACCCCTTCTTCGTGGCGGCCGACGAGCCGGCGACCGTGCTGCAGACGCCGCTGCAGCGCCACGTGGAAGGCGTGTTCCCGCTCGAGGCCGGCATCTACGTGGACGCCAAGGGGGTGTGCCAGCGGGTGGTGGTCCAGAGCTCGGCCCTCCCCGGGACCACGTCCGAGGTGGTGAGCGAGCTCTCGAGCACCAAGTTCAGCCCAGCGCTCCTCGGCGGGACTCCGGTACCGAGCTGGGTGACGGTGCGCCTCGACCTTGCGGGCCGGATCACCGGCGGCACCTGGCAGCGTCTGCGAACCCTCGTCCCCGAGCCCGAACGACCGCCGGAGCTCGAGCGCGAGGCGGCACCGCCCTTCGAGCGCCGTGACCTGCAGCTGCCGGCATCGCCGGTGGACGCCCTCGATCAGTTGCCGCTGCCCCGTCGCTTCCGCCTGCGGGTCGGGGCGCTGGCCTTCTCCTGCAAGGTGCGGCTTGCGGTGGAGGTGGGCACGAGCGGCACCTGCCAGCGTGTGGTGTTCCTGGCGTGCCCGGAGGGTCTGCGCCCGTGGCTCTTGGGAAGCGCCGCCACCTGGAGCTTCCGGGCCGCGCGCCGGGGCGGCCTCTCCGTTGCCTCCTGGGTGCTTCTCGAAGGGGAGGTGGCGGTCGAGACCTCGAGCCTCACCACCGACGCGCTGCGGGTCCTCCGCCAGAACCCCCTGCCGGCGGCGACCCCGTGACGCGCGGGTGAGCTTCAGCTCCCGCGGGGCGGAAGGACGCGGCGGCGGTCCCCCTCGCGGCGGGTTACCCGTTGCGTGTCCAGCCACTCGAGGATGGGGATAGCCAGCTTGCGGGTGAGGGAAAAGCGCTCCTTGAACTCGCCCACGTCGAAGACCTCGACCCCCCAGCTGCGCACCGCGGCGGCCATCTCGTCGAGGAGCTCCCGATGGAGGATCCACTTCCCGCCCACCCGCACCAGTCGACCCCTGGCCAGCAGGAAGCGCACCATCCCCTCGACGATCTTGGGGTTGGCGTTGAGCTCGGCCGCCGCGTCGGCCAGCGACGGCGCCGCCACCCCCTGGCGCCGGTAGAAGGCCTCGAGGGCCGCAGCGAGGGGATCCTCCACCGCCGCCGCCGCCGCCGCCACGGCCCGCCCCGCCACCTCGCGCAGCACGCCTGCGGCCCGCAACTGACCCAGGTAGAACTCGCGCACCCGCTCGCTTCCAGGGGGCAGCAGACGAGCGAGGAGTTCCGCCACCGGCACGCCCGTCGAGCCGGCCGCCGCCAGGAGCTGCGCCGCCTGCTCCCGCACCGCGCGCACCGTTGCGGCGGCGATCACCCGGGGCGGTCGGGCCGGCACCACCTCGATGGCCCGGGCGCTCGAAAGTTCACCGAGGAGTGGCTCGACGCCGGCCTCCAGCAGGCCCAGCCGCCCTGCCAGGGTGGCTGTATCGAGCCCAGCCGTGCCGGCGGCGGTAATCCACGCCAGCACCGCCTCGCGGGGTTGGCGCGAGGCATCGGGCAGGGCCGCGAGGGTGGCTACCTGCCGACGCGGTATCCGGACCACCCCCGCGTCGAGGACATGGCCCCCCCCGACGGTGGCCGGCGGCGAGGGGATACGAAGGATGACGCGATCCCCGGGCACGGCGAACAGGGGCCGAGCCAGTCTGGCCACCACCCGGCCGCGCTCGCCGGCCGGGAGGGGGCGAGGGGCGAGCCGCTCCAGGCGAGCTAGGGTTCGACCGGCCAAGAGGTGCAACCACACCTCGTCCCCCTCCTCGAGGGGGCGGGCCCCCGGGAGCACCGACACCTCGAGGGCCAGCCGCTCGGTGGTTCGCCACGGACCGGGCGAGAGGAGCTGCTCCCCACGCGGCAGATCGCCCACGCGCACGCCCGCGAGCTGCAGCGCCACCCGTTCCCCCATCACCCCTCGCTCCCGGGGCGCCCCGTGCACCTGGACACCGCGCACCCGCACCGGAAGGCCGGTGGGCAGGGCCACCAGTTCCTCCCCGCCTCGCACCTCGCCCCAGCGGGCGGTCCCCGTCACCACGGTGCCGGCGCCAGCCGTGCTGAAGATGCGGTCGATACTCAGGCGAAAGGGGCGGTGTGGTGCAGGAAGCCGCGCCACCCCTCGGGCACAGGCGAGGACGGCGTTGCGCAGTGCCTCGATCCCCTGGCCGGTGACCGCCGAACAGGACACCACAGGGGCGTCCTCCAAGGGTCCGCCGACCAGCGCCTGGCGTACCTCCGCTTCCACGAGGGCGAGGAGCTCTTCCTCTACCAGGTCGCACTTGTTGAGGGCCACCACCCCACCGCGCACCCCGAGCAGACGAAGGACGTCGAGGTGCTCGCGCGTCTGCGGCATGATCCCCTCGTCGGCCGCCACCACCAAAAGGGCGCGGTCGATCCCGCCGGCGCCGGCGATCATGGTGTGGACGAGGCGCTCGTGGCCGGGCACGTCGATGAAGGAGATCTCCACCTCCCGCTCCGGATCGGCCAGCGGCGCGAAGCCAAGGACCAGGGTGATGCCGCGGCGTCGCTCCTCGGGCAGGCGGTCGCAGTCGATGCCCGTCAACGCCGCGACGAGAGCGGTCTTGCCGTGGTCGATGTGGCCCGCGGTCCCGAACACGACGGAGCGCATGGGGTCATGGTATACCGCGCCAGGGCGAGGGCGCTCCTGTACCCTACCGCCATGACGGAAGGGGTGGAGCACGAGATGAAGTTTCCCGTCGCCCATGCCGGCGAGCTGCGCCGGCTGCTCGCCGCGCTCGGCGGCGTGCTGCGCGCGCCCCTGCACGACGAGGAGAACTGGGTCCTGGACGATCCCGCAGGCCGCCTGCGCGACGGCGGGCTGCTGCTCCGCGTCCGGCGCACCAGTGCCGGCGCGCAGCTCACCTTCAAGGGCACGGCGCGTTTCGAGGGCGGCGTCAAGAGCCGGGAGGAGATCGAGTGCGGCGTGGAGGACGCCGAACGGCTGCTCCTCATCCTGGCGCGGCTGGCGCTGACGCCGGTCCGGCGCTACCAGAAGCGCCGGGAGGAGTGGTCCCTCGGCGGCATCGCCGTGGCCCTCGACGAGACCCCCATGGGTACCTTCGTCGAGCTCGAGGGTGCGCCGGAAGAGCTCGTGGCCACGGCCCGAGCCCTCGGCCTCGACCCGCATCAGGCGGTGCGCGGCACCTACCTCGACCTCTGGGAGGAGTACCGCAAGGACCACCCCCAGGCGCCGCGGGACATGGTGTTTCGGTGAACGGGATGCTGCTGGCCGCCGGGCGAGGCGAGCGGATGGAACCGCTCTCCTCCTTCCTTGCCAAGCCCACCCTCGAGGTGCTCGGCGAGCCTCTGGCCGCCAGCGCCTTCCGCCACCTGGCCCGGCGCTGTGAGCGGCTGGTGGCCAACCTCCACCGGCACGCCGACACGGTCGCCGAGACCCTTGCGGCCCTGGCCGAGGCCAGCGGCCGCCCGCTCGCGTTTTCCCGGGAGAAGGTGCTGCTCGGCGGGGCCGGCGGCGTGGCCCGGGCCCGCTCGCTCCTTGGCGATGGGCCGGTCCTGGTGGCCAACACCGACGTCTGCGCGGCCCTCGACCTTGAGCCGCTCGTTGCCGCCGAGACCGAGGAGGACGCGGTGCTGGCCGTCATCCCCCACCCCGATCCCCGGCGCTGGAGCGCGGTGGAGCTCGCCGAAGACGGCAGGGTGGCCCGGTTCGTCCCGGCAGGCGGTGAGCCTGGTCGCGCGTACCTGTTCACCGGTTTCCAGCGTCTCGGGGCGGAGGTGGTGGCCACCCTGCCACCGCCCCCCTGCGAGTTCGCCACCGTCTGGGAGGCGCTGCGCAGGCGCGGGCGGCTTCGTGCCGTGGTGGTTTCGGGTCGCTGGGCGGAAGCGGGTACACCGCTGGCGTACTGGGAGCTGGTGATGGACCTCCTCGGGGCGGACTCGTGGTGCCATCCCACGAGCCGGGTGGCGCCGAGCGCCACGCTCCATCGCGCTGCCGTTGGTGCCGGCTGCGAGGTGGCAGCCGCGAGCCGCCTCGAGGGGTGCGTGGTCACCGGCGGGGCCCGGGTGGCAGGCGGCTGCACCCTCCACCACTGCGTGGTGGCCGGCCGGGTGCAGGTCCCGCCCGGCACCACCTCACGCGGGTCGTTGCTCCTGCCGACGGGCACCTTCCCCCTCGGCGCGTGAGCTACAGCGCGACACGACGCCAGCGCACCCAGCCACGCCGCCACTCCATCACCCGTACCCGTGCCGTCCCCCCGTAGATGCGGACTGCCAGCATCCGCTCGCGGCCATCGTTGATGTAGACGGTGGCTGGCGTCGCATCGCCGAGGGGCGAAAACGACAGCATGGCGCTGCGCCCTGCCCGCAGCCCATCGCCGGGACGGAGGGTGCCGCGACCAGCCGGGTCCGGCACCCTCCACCCCTCGGGAACCCCGAGGCGGGCACCGCGGCACAGCTCGTCGATCATGATGCGGGGACCGACGGGGCGGTCGATACGGCGCTCCATGTCGCGACGCAGGACCCCGTCGCCGTCGCCGTCCTCCACCATGGTGTAGTAGTGATTCCCGTGGGCCACGCCAAAGACGAGGGCGACGTTGGCGCGCCGGTTGATGGCGGAAGCCCGGCAGCGGATGGCATCCGCCGCGAGCTGTCGCGCCACCCGTTCGAGACTCGCCTGGCCGCGCAGCGCGACCACGTTGGGCAACGCCACGCTGAGCCCGAGGCTCACCAGGGCCAGGGCCACCAGGGTATCGACCAAGGAAACGCCTGAAGAGCTCGTCATGATCGCCTCCGAGACGAGGGGGCGGTCCTGCGACCGCCCCCTCCTTCCGTCCACGCCACATGGTTTCGTGCTACCTCGCGTGCACTCCTACTTGCTGCTGCTCGTCTTGGTGGGACGCGGCAGCTTGACCTTTTCCTTGAGGGTGGTGGGACCGGCCACCGTCAGGTAGGGCTTGAGGTTCTCGAAGCTCTTCTCGCCGATCCCCTTGACCCGAATGAGCTCCTCCGGGGCCTTGAACGGGCCGTTGGCGGTGCGGAACTCGACGATGCGCTGGGCGAGGGCCGGGCCGACCCGCGGCAGGAGCTGAAGCTCCGCTGCCGAGGCCGTGTTGATGTTGACCTGGGGGGCAGCCGGCGCGCTGGCGGCCTGGGCCTGCGCGGCGAGGGCTGCGGCCAGGGCGAGAGTGAGGATGGTTGCGGTTCTCATGGTTCGCTCCTTTCTCCTTCGGTTTCGTTCCAGTTGGTTGGAAAGGGTTGGTTGCGACGCCGGGTTTGGTTTCTCAAGGTCCCTTCGCCATGCATCACCTCCGCCGTCTCGCCTGAGCGAGGCCGGTGCCAGCCCGTCACGTGTGGCATAACCGATGACAGGTAAATTGCTTGTCCACAATCCAGTACAAAGCGTCGCGGCGGGAGGTGGTAAGCTTTCTTGTCAGCAGGAGGGAGACGGCACGCCGGCGCGCACCCCATGAGGTGTACGAAAAACCTTACACCTGACGAAGAGGCTACCAGCACTCCCCTGCGAGTGGCTGGGCCTGGCGACGTGGAGGCGCTTGCAGCCCTCGACGAGCTGTGTTTTGCCGGGGCGGCCTGGGCCAGGAGCGCATGGCGGACGCTGCTCAGCGAGCCGGACTGGATCACCCTCGTCTGGTGTCCGGACAGCCTGGTACGGGGGGCGGCCGTGATCCTGCCGGCGTTCCCCGAGGCGGCGCTCGCCTCCCTCGCGGTGCATCCGGCCTTTCGCCGACGCGGCGCAGGCCACGCCCTCCTGGCCCGGGCGATCCACCTGGCCGAGCAGGCGGGCGCCCGCTGGCTCGCCCTCGAGGTGGATTGCGACAACACCCCCGCCATCGCCCTGTACCGGCGGTTCCGCTTCCACGTCTCCCGCCGCTTCCGGGAAGACGGGCGGCCACGCCTGGAAATGCGGCGGCGCCTCGCCGTGTCGTCCGACTGCCGCGCCGCGCCGGCCGGGCTGCTATGATGGCGGCCCATGGGCGACCCTGTCCTGGAGGCCCGGCACATTGCCGTCGAGGGACCCATCGGCGTCGGCAAGACCTCCCTGGTGGAACGGCTGGCCTCGCGCTTTGAGGGGGTCAAGATCCTCGAAGACGTCCAGAACCCCTTTCTCGAGGCGTTCTACCGGGGCAAGGAAGGGGCCGCGTTTCAGGTCCAGATCTTCTTCCTGCTGTCGCGGCATCGCCAGCACGTGGAGATCGCCCAGATGGGCCTGTTCGAGCGACTGGTGGTGGCCGACTACACCATGGCCAAGGACCGCATCTTTGCCCGCCTCAACCTCACCGACGAGGAGTTTCGCCTCTACGACCAGCTCTACCAGCTCCTCACCCAGCAGTTGCCCCGCCCCGACTTGGTGATCTACCTGGAGGCGAGTGTCGACACCTGTCTCAAGCGCATCCGGATGCGCGGCAGAGAGTTCGAGCGCGGCATGGACCCCGACTACTTGCGGCGACTCAAGGACGCGTACAACGCCTTCTTCTACCGCTACACGGAGACGCCGCTATTGGTGGTGAACACGGACGAGATCGACTTCGTCCGAAACCCGCAAGACTTCGACGACCTGGTGCGGCAGATATCGCGCATCAAGAAGGGAACGCACGTGTACGTACCGCTCGGATCCGGTTCGAGGACCGAGACGGGCCGCAGCGAGCCCGCCCATTGAGGACGAGGCGCCGATCCCGCAACGGGTGACGGCGACCGCACTCCACCCGGATCCGTCGGTCCGGAGGGACCGATGGCAGAGATCCCCGAGACCTACGAGGGAGGCGACGGCGCAGGGCGGGCCAGCGGGTCGGGCGGCGGTCCGTCGCGCCTGGCGCCGGTGACCGTTCCGGACATCCGCGCCGCCAAGGGCGCGCGGCGCCTGGTGATGGTCACGGTCACCGACGAACCGTCGGCGCGCTGGGCCGATCGCGCCGGCGTCGACCTGTTGCTGGTCGGCGACTCCCTGGCCATGGCAGCGCTGGGCCGCCCCGACACCCTGACGGTGACCATGGCCGAGATGATCCACCACACCCGCGCCGCCGCCCTGGGCACCCGGCGGGCCCTGCTGGTGGCCGACATGCCCTTCGGATCGTTCCAGGTGTCGGTGGCCGACGCGGTGCGCAACGCCTGCCGCCTGGTGGCGGAGGGGGGCGCCCGCGCCGTGAAGCTGGAAGGACCCCGTACCGCCGAGGTGGAGGCCATCGTCGGCGCCGGCATCCCGGTCGTCGGCCACCTCGGCCTCACGCCCCAGTCGGTCCACAGCTTCGGCGGCTACCGGGTGCAGGGGCGCGACGAGGACGCGGCGCTCCTCATCGTCAAGCAGGCCCGGGCCCTCGAGCGGGCCGGCGCCTTCCTCCTCGTCCTCGAGGCCTTGCCGGCGGCCGTGGGGAAGGCCGTCACCGAGGCGGTGACCATTCCCACCATCGGCATCGGCGCCGGGCCAGCGTGCGACGGCCAGGTCCTGGTGCTGGCGGACCTGGTCGGGCTCTCCGAACCTCCCCTCCCCCGCTTTGTTCGCCGCTATGCGGCGCTGGGCGAGGCGCTGCGGGACGCCGTGCAGCGCTTCGCCGACGACGTGCGGCGCGGCGCCTACCCGGGAGAGGCGGAGTGCTACACCGCCCCGGCGGGACTGGCCGAGGCCTTGGAGCAGCGCAAGGAGGACACGTAAATGATCGTGGCAACGACCATCCGTGCGGTGCGCGCCCGCCGGCAGGAGCTCGACCGTCTCGGGCAGCGGGTCGCCTTCGTCCCCACCATGGGCGCACTCCACGAGGGGCACCTGTCGCTGGTGCGACTGGCGGCGCAGCACGCCGACGAGGTGTGGGTCAGTGTGTTCGTCAACCCCACCCAGTTCGGTCCCGGCGAGGATTTCGACCGGTATCCACGACAGCTCGACGCGGACCGGGCCCTCCTCGAGGGCGAGGGGGTGGCGTTGCTCTTCGCCCCCGACGTCAAGGAGATCTACCCGCGCCCACCCGCCACGGTCGTGGACGTGCCTTCCCTCACCGCCCCCTTGTGCGGCGCTCACCGGCCGGGACACTTCCGCGGTGTCGCCCTCGTGGTGGTGAAACTCCTCAATATCGTGCGGCCGGAGGTGGCGGTGTTCGGCGCCAAGGACTTCCAGCAGGCGGTGGTGATCCAGCGACTGGTGGAGGACCTGGACATGCCGGTGGCCATCGTGGTGGCGCCGACCCGGCGGGAGGCGGACGGCCTTGCCATGTCGTCGCGCAACGCCTACCTGTCGCCCGCCGAGCGACAGGCGGCCACCGCCGTTCCCCGCGCCCTGGAGGCTGCCCGGGCGGCGCTCGCGGCAGGAGAGCGACGCGGTCGTGTCCTGGAAGCTCGGATGGCCGCCGCCCTCGCCGGCGAGGAAGGGGTGCGTCTCCAGTACGCGGCCGCCGTCGACGTGGCGACCCTCGAGCCCGTCGACGCGGTCGGCACGCGCGTCCTCTTGGCCATGGCCGCCCATGTGGGCCAGGTGCGACTGATCGACAACCTCGTCGTGGAGGTGTCGCCGTGATGCGTCCGTTCTTACGGGGCAAGCTGCACCGGGTTCGAGTCACCCGTGCCGACCTCGACTACATGGGGTCCATCAGCATCGACACCGACCTGCTGCAGGCTGCGGATCTGCTACCCCTGGAGCAGGTGGAGGTCTACAACCTCACGCGCGGCACGCGTTTTACGACCTACTGTCTGGCTGCCCCGCGGGGGAGCGGGGAGATCGGCATCAACGGCGCCGCTGCCCACCTGGCCCAGCCGGGCGATCTGATCATCGTGGCTGCCTACTGCTGGCTCGATCGGGAGGAGATCCCCCACCACCGTGCCCGGGTCGTGCTGGTGGACGGGCACAACCGGGCCATGGAGGTGCGGCAGCAGTCCCCCTTCGATCTGCCCGATGAAGCGTAGCCCTGCTCGCGAACGGTGCCGCGGCGGCGAGCCTGGAGTCGACAGCTCCGCGCCTCGACCAGCGGGGCGCAGCTACAGGTACTTCAGCATCTCCGCGGCCATGGCGGCGTCCTTGTAGTCCGGCGCCACCTTGAGGAGCCGCTCCAGCAGCTCCCGTGCCTTGCCGCTCTCGCCGGCCCGCAGGTAGACCATGCCCAGCTCGAAGAGGGCAGGGGCAAAGTTGGGATTGGCCTGGAGCGCCTGCTCGAGGAGGGGCCGCGCGCCCGCGTCGTCCTGCTTGTTGAGCAGTTCCGCCGCCTCGTTGAACAACACCGCCGGGTCGCTGGGGTTGACCATCTTGTACGAGGCCATGTACTTCTCGTACGTCGGCTCGTCGCCCATGTCCTTGGCGGCGTTGGCCGCCAGGGCCAGGCAGTTGGGGAAGGTCGCCTGAATGGAAAGGCACTTCTTGGCGTTCTCCAGCGCACCGGCGGGATTGCCGTCTTCGAGGTCCAGGCGTCCCAGCTCGAACCACACCACGTGCAGGTCGGGCCTGGCCTGGATCGCTTCCAGGAACTTGGCCCGCGCCTCGGCCCGCTTGCCCTCGGCGAGGAGCCGTTCCCCCTCGCGCGCCTGCTTGATGCCCGGTTGCTCCAGCACCTGCTGCTCCGCCTCCTGCTGGACCTCCGCCGTGGTCTTGAGGACGAATCTCACTTCGAGGGTCTGGGCGCCGATGAGCGGCTTGTTGAGCTGCTCCACCGGCTGATAGCCCGGTGCCTCGACGTGGAAGAGGTACTTCTTCGTGGCATCCACGATGAGCACCACGAAGGAACCCTTCTTGTCCGTCGAGAGCTCCTTCCGGTAGGTGGTGATCTCCGGGCAGGTGATGATCACCGTGGCGTTGGCGATGGGGTTCCCCTTGGTGTCGAGCACCTCGCCTTTGACGCGGCCCTGCGCCTGGGCCAGCAGCAGAGAAGGCACGAAGGTGAGGACCAGTGCCAGGATCGGGCGGCTAATCTTCATTGACGACCCCCTCTCGGCGACGTGTCGCCGCCGTTCGTGTCGGGCAGCGGTGCGAGGCGCCCCGCCACGACGGCGTGGCCAGAGCGCTCTCTGGACGTTCAATCGAACGTGGCCTCTTGTGCCGTGTCAGCCTCCGGATCCGGGATGCCGGTGGCCATTTCCACCACCCAGCGCTGGAACCCTTCCTCGGCGGCGAGCACCGGGATCATGAGGATCTCGGGGAGTTCGTAGGAGTGCAGCTCGCGGATGGCCTCGCTCACCTCGGCAAAGAAGGCGGTGCGAGTCTTGACGAAGAGAAGGTACTCGCTATCGGTGCAGATCTTTCCCTTCCAGCGGTACACGGAACGCAGGCACGGGATGATGTTGACGCAGGTGGCGAGGCGCCGCGCCACGAGCTCCTCGGAGATCTCGACGGCCTGCTGCTCGGTTCCCACCGAGGTCACCACCAGCCCGATGGACTCCAGCGCCTCCACGCCGACAACGGTACCGCCAGGCGCCCCTCTCGTCAAGCGGCCCCAACGGGTGTACAGTGGATACGACCGCGAGTCCGGGGGCGTACCGGGTTCGACGGGGACAGTTGGGTCGTCGGCAGCGTGTCGTGGTCCGTCGCCACGTAAAATGGCGGAAACCACAGCTGCCAACAATCAGCTCGCTCTGGCTGCCTGAGTGACAGCCACGTCGTGATCGCAGACCCCCGCCTGTGGATCTGATCACGGCGACGCCAAAACAGGCTGGGTCGCCGCCTCGCCCGGCGGCGGCGACCGAGACACCACGGGCTGGTCGGGACGGACGGGAGCCCACGCCCAGCCGCCGCGACGAGAAACACTCGTGGGCTGCACACGGAGACACCGCCGACCCAGGTCTTCCGGACGGGGGTTCGATTCCCCCCGCCTCCACCATCGTTTCGGGGGGCCGCAGGCCCCCCACCCACACCCCCGCCTGCTTTGCCCCCCGAACCCCCCACGCTCGCCG
>FWPV01003368.1_pt1 | contig 36362 bp, 30 predicted proteins | sample 2228371 | NCBI WGS metagenome assembly FWPV01 (sample SAMEA103939776, study PRJEB20133) | metagenome | reverse complement strand
GTTGTGTCTTGGTCATATTCGAATATACAAAAAGGTCCTTGAATTTCAGTCGTTATAAAATGAGCCATAACTAGTTTTTAAACGTAGTAAAAGTAAGGCTTTTTTCCGAATTAGGGTTGTTAATGCGTTATGTATAACGTATTAACAAAGTGGCGGGTATGCTCTTCCTTGTGGTATGCAATTTCATGGCTCAACTTTGTCATCCCCGGGAATCTGAGGCTGTAACGTTCAAAGCAAGGTTTCCAGATATGTCAGGTTTTATACCTCAGAGGGCAATACCCATACCCCTTCGTTAAGGGATAGTTCGGGGATGTCCCGTAGATAAACCTAGGATAAGCCTTAGATAAGCCTCTGTAACCTTGCATAAGGGGGTGAACTAACGAACATTATTTTAGGTAGGCCAAAACGGTCAGTCGGCATAGAAGGTTTATTGAAAAGAATTAAAATCCTAGATCTAGCTCAATCCAAAGCGATGTTGACTCTCATGGTTTTTAAAGATGGAAAGGGAAGAGGCTGAGCTAGCTGCCGGGTTCCTACTATGCAGGATAACGATTGCAATTCCCAGTCGTGCGTTGGGCGATACTTCCTTAGGATTGTGCCCCGGGCTGGGGCGGCAATAGGATGGCTATTCGTCAAATTGATCCAATTCATCAAATGGATTTCGGAAGCTCTCCGGCTTGAATTCACTAACGTGGGTGTAGATTTCCGTGGTCTTACTGCTTTTATGTCCTAACAGAACTTGAATGATCCGAAGGTTTGTGCCGGACTCCATCAAATGAGTAGCAAAGGAGTGCCTGAAGGTATGGGCAGTTACATGTTTGTTTATCTTTACTTGAAGACAAATGCGACGTATGGTCTGATTTATACTGCTTGAGCTGTAGGGTCCGCCGTACTGTCCTTCAAAAACGTACTCTTTGCTACGGTAGCGGTAATAGTACTCTTCCAGTAAGAGTACCATCTTTTTACCCAGTGGAACAGAACGGTCTTTGAATCCTTTACTTTGCCTAACCCACAGCAAGGAGCGCTGTCTATCTAGATCTTTCCACTTTAATCGAAGGACCTCCCCCACGCGCAGTCCGCAGCTGTAAAGAATAGATAAAATACATTCTGCTTTGAGATTGGGTGCAGAGCGTATGATAACGTGAACCTCTTGTTGACTCAATACAACAGGCAGTTCACGGGTTTTACGCGGGTAGATGAGTTCAGAAATTTCAATATCGGATCTATTTTGTTGCTTATAAAAAAGCCTCAGCGCACAGGTGATGATACGCTGGTACTCTTTGCTGTAATTGCCGGGTAGCAAATAATCATTACAGAATGTATAAAAGTCTTGCGCATTTAACTCAGAAGGAGAGCGATCGCGGTGGTAAGAGAAGTAGACTTTTAAACTGTTGCAATAGTGCTCTATAGTTTTTATTGCATAATTGCGCACGTGCATGAATTCCTTGAAAAACTTTAAGTCTTTTGTTGCTTCAGGATGAAGGTCATCCGCAAGTTTTTCCCGATGTAAACGTTCTCTTATTCGCTGAGCTTCTCTCGATGTAAAAGACTCAATTAAAGCATCTTCGTTGAGTTCATAATCTTGAAGTAGCGATTTCACTTTGTAATAATTGCCTTTCGTGTTTTCTAGATACCATGCTCTGAAGCGAGAACTCCACTGCAAACCGGCCTTTTTACATTGCTCTATCAGGTTGCGATTGTAATTGAATTTAACCAAGATTACATATTTGCCTTGGTGGAACTGTTCATGCAGGTAGATTTTATCGGTCATGGTTCGAAACTCGAAGAATTCCTTGAATGCTGCTATCTCAGAATCGGTTCTTGACGCTGCGCTTACCATTTTATGATGCTTAGCCTACTATCTTTCTGAAATCAGACCATTTGGGCGTCATCTCAACAAGCGCCATGGTTTTGCGTGAGGGATTGAAGCGTATAGCCCGGAGGCCAAGGGAGTTCCTGCGCAGAAGTCGAATTGCTGCCCATGGAAACGTTTAAAAACCTCAGAAAGCAGGTGTTTTTGGCCGAGGACTTGAAGCGAAAAGCCCGACCCGACGCAGGAGGGACACGCCCACTAGGTAAACCCGGCTTGCTATCCGTTTTTAAAGTGATACCAACTGGATTACTTGTTTTGATTTCGACTTCGTGGTTTAAATGAACAATACAATGTTTCTACGCGGAACCTCCCACAACCCGCTAACATGAAACAAACTTAGGCTCCAAGGTCCTTTGCTCCTTACCGGATCATGGCGTTTTATGTGTTCTTTAAATTACGCTCGGACAGGCCAAGCTTAGCCTGCAAGTCGCTGCGCTAAAACTCATTCTTCCACATCATACTCTCTACCGGTTTCACGGTGCGTTTATTGTACTTCGCGCCTTTTTTAGTGGAGTATTTGGTGTCGATGTCGCCGTCTACTTTGAAGTAGATCAGCTGGCCGATAGGCATACCGGCATAAATGCGCACGGGCTGAGCTACAGAAATCTCCAAGGTCCAGGTATTGCAGAATCCTACGTCGCCTTTACCGGCTGTGGCGTGGATGTCGATGCCCAAACGTCCGGTGCTCGATTTGCCTTCCAAGAAGGGGATATGCTCATGGGTTTCGGTGTATTCTTCCGTTACGCCGAGGTATAAGGTGCCCGGATGAAGCACGAAGCCTTCTGCGGGAATCTCAAAAATGTCGATTTTATTGTGGCTTCTGGCATCCAGCTCACGGTCTTTGTACGTGGCCAGGTAGCGCCCCAGATGAACGTCGTAAGAATTGGTGCCCAAGCATTCCTTGCGGAATGGTTCAATCAATATGGTGCCTTTTTCAATCTCTTCCAGAATACGTTTATCCGATAAAATCATAGCTGCAAATATGCTAAAAAGGGCGGCTCGCTAACTCATTTCCACTCGGAAAAGTTGTACACTTCGATCATCGCTACACGAAACCAGTAAGTCGGAATCCAGCCAAAACACTTTATTCACGGAAGAGGTGTGTGCTTCATAGCGTTCGCGGTCTATCACTTTCAACAATTTCAAATCCGATTCTTGCCAGATCTTGATGCTCTTGTCCATGCTGGAGCTGGCCAAAAGTGGATGCTCCGGATTCAGCGCCAGATCATTGATGGTATACCAATGCGCGTTGATATCCTGTACTTCCTCTTGCTCCTGCCATTGGTGAATCCTGGCGTCGCGTCCGGCTGTCACCGTCTTGCCGTTTCGGCTCTGCCAGGCAAACACGGAGTTGTCGGAGCAGCGTTGTGTGTGCGTGATTTTACGACTTTGTTTGGTATAGCGATACACGTATCCATCGCTAGCACATAACACCAAATCTTCGCCATCCGGATAGATTCTTCGAAGACTTTTACTGCTAACCTGCAAATAAGATCGCAGTTCCAGCGTATCGGGGTCAAGTTCCATCAGTCGGCCCAGTTGTCCGCCAGCCCAGAGGCTCCTCCCATCGTGGTAAAGCGAAAAAAGGGCGGAGTTATCGGCTTTGCTCTGGTTCTTGAGGAGTTTATGCTTGATGTCGATGCAGTAGATTTCACCCAAACGTGTGCCGAGGTAAGCCAGTTCGCGGTGGATTTCCACGCAGAATAGGGCCCTTGGGATTTGAGCGATGAGGGTTCCGTCTTTCTCAGCTATACGCCACTGTATCACCATGCCATCGCCGCCAACGCTGATGAAGGAATTGGTGTCGATAGCGTGTAGGTCGTAAACGCTTTGCCGGTGACCGCTGAAATGGTCTATTTTTGTGATGGATATGCCCAAAGTCTGGCACAAATATATCAAAAGAGATAGCCTGACCGGTATTTGGAAGATTACCGAGTCGGAAGAAGAGCTGAGAACCTTGCTGCACGCCATTGAAGGAGAGCAGTTCAACCACAGCGCACGCACCAGGCAGTGGCTCTCTTCTCGCGTTTTACTGCAAGAGCTTTTGGCTGATATGGGCTTTTTTGGACCCTATTCCCTTCAGAAAACAGCGCTGGGTAAGCCGGTAATCAACCTCCCGGGTATCGAAATCTCCATCTCCCACGCTGGCGAGTATGCCGCCGTGGCCATCAGTAAATCCGGACCGGTGGGTTTAGACATTGAGCAGATTAGGCCGCGTATCAGTCGCATTAAAACCAAGTTTATGAACGACAACGACCTGAGCAGGTTGCGTTTCGAGGAGGACTTGGAATGGATGCACTTGGTTTGGTCGGCCAAGGAAGCCCTCTTTAAATTCCATGAAGGCGGGGAGCTGGATTTCAAGGAGCATCTACATATCGACGAGGTGCATGAGCCGCATTTGTTGGCGCGCATACAGAAGGAAGGCATTCTGAAACAGGTGGAAGTACCGTATCAGTTTTTCGAGGATTATGTGATTACCTGGGCCTTGCCACCCAACAAGGTTTAAGGGAGAATACGCCATCGCTAAACAAACCAATTTGCTTAAATTGGGTTCTGTTAAAAATCCTGACCTATGAGAACCTTAAGTTTTCTACTATTTCTTGCACCAAGTTTGGCATTTGCTGCTAAGATTCAGCCCGGTTTTGACCGAAACGAATACACCGAGTTGATGTACGTCTCAGCCAGAACAGGTGGGGATGAAGACTATTACAAAAACATTCCAGCGCCTTCCAATTTTACTTTGGAGTATCGTTCTCAGCCAATAGGCTTAGATAATTTGTGGGAGCTGTGGACCGACAAAAAGGGACAGGCTGTTCTATCCATTCGTGGTACTACACTCAAACAAGAAAGTTGGTTGGAGAATTTCTATGCGGCTATGGTGCCAGCAAACGGAACTTTGCAATTGGATTCCCTGACTTCTTTTCCGTATAGTTTAGCGCAAGACGAAAGAGCAGCAGTGCACGTGGGCTGGCTTGTGGGCATGGCTTTTATCTACCGCGATATGGAGCCGAAATTGGATTCGCTTAAAAAGGCAGGCGTGCGGGATATGCTGATTATCGGACATAGCCAAGGGGGTGGGATTTCTTTTCTGCTCACGGCCTACCTGCGTCAGAAAGAAAAGGAAGCTTTGCAATCGGGCGACTTGCGCATCAAAACCTATTGCAGTGCTGCGCCGAAGCCGGGTAACCTCTACTTCGCTTACGAGTACGAAAGCCTCACCCAGAACGGCTGGGCCTACAATGTGGTGAATGCTTTCGATTGGGTACCGGAAGTGCCCATTTCTATTCAAACCTTAAACGATTTCAATACAGTCAACCCTTTTAGGCATGCTGAAGCGATGATTAATTCGCAGTCGTTTGCCAAGCGATTGGTGTTCAAACGCATCTTCAATAAACTGAATAAGCCAACCCAGGAGGCACAAGAAAATTATCAGAAGTACCTGGGCGACATGGCGCAAAAGTTGGTCAACGGGCAGCTGCCGCATTTAAAAACGCCGGAATATATATCGAGCAATAACTATGTGAGGACGGGTATCACTGTGGTGCTGAATCCAACGGCTGATTACAATCAGATCTACCCGAACGACAGCTCGCAAATTTTTGTTCACCATCTGCATGAGCCTTATTTATTCCTCACCAATAAGCTGAATACACCTTTTTGGTTGGCTTCGGAAAAAGGCTTGGCCGGTGATTGGCGGCTGGCTCAACTCAGTGATACTACAATGGGTATTGCACAGTTGTATCCAAATAAAGTTCCCCAAATCCAATTTGATTTAAGTAGCGCTACACTCAGCGGACATGGTTCTTGCAATGCTTTTAGCGCGACTTTCACCATGCAAGACAATAGCCTAAACATCGCTGAAAATGCGGTGCGGACCTTAATGGCCTGTCCGGAGGCGGAAGACTATTTCTTCGCTAAACTGTCGCAAGCCAATAGCTGGATGCGCAAGGGAGAGGAGCTTTGGTTGTTTCACGATGCGCATTTGCTGATGGTGCTGAAAAGGCCTTGATGAACTAGCGAAGTAACATGACTGTACCTTGAAGGTAGCTTCGCTCTTTTTGTCCGGCCTGTTTCCAGTATTCGTATTCAATGGTATAGAAGTATAGTCCTTGCTGACAGGCTTCTCCTTTATAGCTGCCGTCCCAACCAAGGTCCAGATGGCTCCCTTCATAAACCTTAGTCCCCCAAGCATTGTAGACGTGAATTTTATAATTGGTTACATCCTCATACTGTGGCTTAAATCGGGTATTTGAGAGGATGCTGCTTTTAGGATGAAATGCGTTGGGCACATAAAAAGAAGGCGGACAGTTAGGGTAGATTTCCCATTGGATGTTGGCATCACAGTGGTTGCTGTCTTTTAAGGTATAGCGAATGGGTGAAAACCCTGAATACGCCACGAGATCGCTTGTTTGAAAAGGAGCAAGCCAAGGCAATTTCGCTAAGTTGTTCTGAAAGTTGATGAGCGAATCCTGGAACTCCCGCGGACAGAAGGCCGTATCGCGCAGATGTGAATAGATTGGATGTTCTTGAACTTGGAAACGATATACCCCAGAGCAGTAATAACCCGGTTCTACATACAATTGGTACTCCCCCGTATCTGTGCTTTTGAAGGTTTTTCCCTTTTGTCCATTGCTCCAACTGAGGGCTTCATCACTTGAAAGCGGCAGCGTTAATTCAAATGCTGAACCCACGCATTTCCGGTAAACAGATTGAAGCAGCGAGTCTGGAAATGCCTTTTGAAGCGCGATGTGGAGGGTGTCTGAGTGGAATTCGCTAAAGAGGTAGAATTGATTCTGCTTTACCTGCGATACCTTGAGTTGATGTCCTAGTTGAAGCGTGTCTGAACCATCTGCTTGAGAAGACCAATAACACGCATCACCATCCAGGTTGGCTTGGAAATTCAAGGTTTCATTTTCGCAAAGACTCAAGGTGTCACGGATATCCTCATACCAGCGTTTTCGTGTTTCGCCGTAGTTGAAGTACAATTGCTGGTAATGTTTCGGGTTATGGGATTCTTTTCCGGCTAAACGATTGCTAAATCCGATGCGGGTATTTTTCAAAGTAAATAAGACATGCCTGTAGTTGTCAGTTTCTTTCCAAGTTCGGCAGGTATCAAAAGATACATAGGTATGGGCCCTGCTATTATCTTGGATACTTACCATAACAAATGGCTTGTCTGTGGCATTACCGGCGGGCACCCAAGCCAATGCTGCTGGGTAAAAATTATGGCCGGGATTGGGTAGTTGTTTTTCACTCCAAGTAGTTCCTTTGTTGAGCGATACCTGTAAAGTCTTTTTTCCATTGCCTTCGTAAACCAGGAAGATAGAATCCCCTGAGGCAGAAAAACGATATGCATCGAAAGGCAGGTCTGCCAAAGATTTCCAGTATAAGCTGTCCTTATTCCAAGAAAAGAGCTTTTTCCTTGTGTCCCAATTCTCCGATACATTCGCAGATATGTAAACGAATTGGCTGCGGCTATACAATACTGATCTACCATATAACGCTATCTGACTTATTGGAAATTCGGAATTCGAACTCCTTTCCGTTGATAGTATACTTCCGTTTCTTTCCGGTGTAAAAGGTAAGCTCAACTCTCTAGGCAGGAGCGACCAGGTTTGGCCTCCATCCTGGGTAGTAAGAATATAATTGCAGAGCCTTTGTTCATCAGGACCTCCGAAGTAAAAGCCATTCAGCGAATCTGAAAAGTGGAATAGATGGTTGGTGAATGAATGAAAGGAGTTGCTTGTCGCTGTGAGATATGCTTTAGGAAAAGTATGGACCTTTTTAATGTTTTTAAAGGGGTATTCCGTAGAGTAGAGTGCAGCATGTTCCCTTTCACCAGTTTGTTTAGTCCTATATTCCACGCAGAGTAGGAGTTTGTTTTTGTTGATGAAGTGGGTATTAGTAACAACAAAATAGGTCAAAGAATCGAGCGCCAATGCTTGGTAAAAGGGTGCGGGAATGGAATCGCTACTGGTCCGGTTCTTTACATCGATTCGTTCTATGTAGGTGCCATTTGGAGATTCCACAAAGGTGGCAACCACCGTATCGTTCAACCACGTGGGATTGCCTTGGCATTTGGGGCCGGGCGTCCATTGGGCGAAGGCGCTGAGATGGCACAAAAATAGAGCGATGGTAAAAGAAAGAAGCCTCATGCTCTGATACATGAAGTACAAGATACGAAATTAATAACTTAAGTCTCTCTAGGTATACTAGTTTCAAAAGCTTTTGGAATTTGTTTTTTGGCTTTTGGAATTTATGGGATAGGTGGCAGATTTTCGGATACTCAATGAATTCGAATTTCCTCAAAATGACACATGGAGAATACGATTAAAGCAACTCCACCTCCGCCACGCCACTCACCAAATAAAAACGTTGGTTGTGTTCTGCCTGACAGCGGTAGCGGGTACGTCGTTTTTCGCCCTTGGTCATTACCATGCCGTTCACCAATTGAAAACGCGCTCCTTCGGGGATATCGTCCAGGTGTATCACCGGGTTTTCATCGTAGCGGGATAAGGTCTTTTGCAATTGGGTATCGGTGCAGGAGGAAGCTGCCGGATTGCGGAGATAGCTCAGCAAGGCAAGGTGCACGTCTTCCGGGAATATGCCCAATTCAATAACCGGAATCATCAGCTTTTGGTATTCCAGCTTCCACTCCTTGCCATGCGGTTCAACGCGGTTTTGGTAGCTGTTCCAGCAGGTGAGGTGCGCTATTTCATGCACCAATGTAACCAGGAAAGCGTAGGGATTCAGGTCGTGGTTGATGGAGATACGGTGGCCGTGGCCTTGCTGCGGCGGACGGTAATCGCCCAGTTTGCTGGATCGGGAGCGGGTGATGCGCAGGTGGATATTGAGGTCGATAACCCAAGCGGCAAGCAGCGGCACTGCAGGCTCAGGCAAGTATTTGATCAATCCGTTCTCCAGCTGTTGTTTGTTCATGCGCTCAGATGACGCAGCAAACTAAGTATGGATTCGCTATCCATGCCACATATTTTATACAATTCATGTGGAGAAGCATGTTCCATAAACTGGTCAGGTATCCCGATTCGGATCACTTCATTGCGGTGACCAAGGTCGTAAAGGCCTTCTAAAACAGCAGAGCCAAAGCCGCCTTCCAGTGAGCCATCTTCCAAGGTTATCAAGGTGCTGTGTTTGGATGCAGCTTCATCCAAGAGGTCCAAATCCAGTGGTTTCAAGAAGAGCATATTGTAGGCTGATACCTCGATTCCTTCTTCGGCAATCAGGTCAATCGCTTTTAAGGCTTCTTGTCCGATGGCACCTAGGTAAAGTATAGCGATGCCTTTGCCTTTGCGTGTTTGCAGGCCTTTGCCAATTTCTAGCGATGTGAGTTTGTTACGCCAATTCACTTCTTGTCCTTTGCCTCTCGGGTAGCGAATGCTGAAGGCTCCTGTCTTGTATTGACTGGCCGTAAACATGAGGTTGCGCAGCTCTGCTTCGGTAGAGGGTGCGCTGACTACCATATTGGGTAAACAACGCAAGAAAGCCAAATCGAAGGCGCCGTGGTGCGTTGGACCGTCTTCGCCTACCAGTCCGGCGCGGTCAAGGCAGAATACCACCGGTAGCTGCTGTACGCAAACGTCGTGTATAATTTGGTCGTAAGCCCTTTGAGCGAAGGTGGAGTAGAGGTTGCAGAAAGGCGTCAGCCCATCGCTAGCTAAGCCAGCCGAGAAGGTAACCGCATGCTGTTCAGCGATGCCTACGTCAAAAACGCGCTCCGGCAATTGCTCCATCATGATGTTCATGGAACAGCCCGAAGGCATGGCCGGGGTGATGCCTACAATCTTCTCGTCTTTTAAAGCGAGTTCCAGCAGGGTATGGCCGAATACATCCTGAAACTTAGGTGCTTCGGCATCGGATTTTCCTTTTTTGAGTTCGCCACTCAGTTTATCAAAGAGTCCGGGAGCATGCCAAAGCGTTTGCTCTTTTTCAGCCGGATCATAGCCTTTGCCTTTGAGGGTGAGCACGTGTAGTAGCTTCGGTCCGGGTAGCTGAACCAAACGTTGCAACATGGTGCTCAAGCCTACCACGTCGTGCCCGTCTACCGGTCCGAAATAATGGAAGTTAAGCGATTCAAAGAAGTTGATGTCTTTGCCCATGAGCTGGGTTGCACTGCTCTCCAGCTTGCGTAAGAGGTCTTCTTCCAATCCACCTTGTCTAGCCTGTTTCAGCATATGCAGCACTTCGTCTCTGAACGAATTGCGTCTTTCGCTATGCGCTAAGGCGGCGAGGTAATTTTTTAATGCGCCCACATTGGGGTCTATGCTCATGGAATTGTCGTTCAAAACCACCAGCAAATTGGTATTAAGCGATCCGGCGTGGTTCAATCCTTCAAAGGCCAAACCTGCCGTCATAGCCCCATCGCCTATCACGGCCACATGTTGTCTCTTTAAATCTCCTTTGAGTTGGGCTGAAACCGCCATGCCGAGGGCTGCAGAGATAGAGGTAGACGAATGGCCGGTGCCGAATGCGTCGTATTCGCTTTCGCTCATCTTGGGGAAGCCGGCAAGCCCGTCTTTTTTCCGGTTGCTATCGAACGCGTCTCTGCGTCCGGTGAGGATTTTATGTCCGTAGGCCTGGTGACCAACATCCCAAATCAGTTTGTCTGTCGGGGTATTCAGCACATGGTGCAAAGCTACGGTGAGCTCCACTACGCCCAGGTTGGCGGCAAAGTGTCCGCCGTTCTTGGAAACCTTATCAATGATAAATGCCCTAAGCTCGTCGCAAAGCTGCACCAGCTGTTCTTTGCCAAGTTTCTGAACATCGGCAGGTGATTGTATCGTTTGGAGCAGTGCATACTGATCAGGCATGGAACAAAGGTAGTCGGGTAATTGGCCAAATTCCAAAAATGGTGTCGGGCTAATTCAGGGTTTAATAGGCTGAAGCTTGGGTAAAAAATCACTTAGCGATAATCAGCAAGTTCCTGAAACTACAGGAAATAGAAAAAGCCAATGGATGCCTAAGTGTTGAGCGAAAATTGTCCAACAAATAGCAGAACACGAAGTAGATAAGATACAAGGCCTCTTGAAGGGTTATAATAAGGCACTAGTGTGATTTAGAAAAAGCAAAGTTGTGTTTCTACTTTTTTTGATAGGCGTCGTTCAAGCCTTTGGATTCCTTGAGCAGTTGAATTGATTTTTCTATTCTGCGCAATTTGGTTTCTTCCTTTTTCGCTTCGTGGATATAAGCGAGGTATTCCCGCTGATGGGAGGGCGACAAGGTTTGGTAAGTGTGAAGGGCATCCGCATTTGATTCCAAGGCTTTGGCAAAAGCAGGGTGCATAGCGATGGGTGGTTTATCGCTCGATTTCTTTATGGGGTTTTTAACACCTTTATCAATAAGCTCCGCGGCCTCGAACAGATAGCTCAAGAGAATCTCGTCGGCAGGTAAGTCTGACAATTTTTTAATCTTACCGAGTTGACCCATCGCCGTATTCTTATCTGACTTTTCTAAGATGTTCGCATGATCGCTCAATAATTGACCTTGCCAAAACCCGAAGGTGCAATGTTGTTTAAAACCGGCCATGTTGCACAGGATTTTGCCTTTGTATAGGAAACAAGGAAACATCCATTTGATTTGCTCTTCTATCGCTAGGCCACTGGAATGCACCAAGGCTCTCAGGTGTTTGAGAATAGGCTGAGCAAAAGGTTCAGCCAAGTGGATGTATTCCTCTGTGTTTTGTGCTTTCACGGGGAGTTAACTGCACCAGCTTTTTTCCATCTTAAAATGTGGAATGCCCACTTCCACAAACTCATCACCAATGGTGGAATAAGCCAGGTCGGTATAAAATTGAACGGCCTCTTTGCGGGCATGCAGCTCAATGCGGCAAACACCTTTTCGGATGGCATATTCTTCTGCGAAACTCACGAGGCGGGTACCGATGCCTTTGCCTTGCCATTCCGGAGAAACAGCTACTTGGCGCATTTTGAAGGTTTTGGGCGGTAGCGATACGAGCAAAAGCACTCCAATCAAAGCCCCATCTACAGAAGCAATAATATGGGTCTGGTCCACTTCTTTCGCTAGTTCATCTTCACTAAACTGCAGTCCTAAGGGCTTTCTTAGCACCTGATCTCTTAATTCCACACTCGCTTTATACTGAGCCGAACCGTGGGGTACAATTTCTATTCTGAGTTCACTCATTTTACTATGTTCTTGGCCTGGCTAGCTGCACGATACCTCGGTACAAGCTCCAGGATTGGATGGCTGCAAAGGAAATAAAAATCAGGACTGCTTCCGGGATGATTTCAGCTCTCAGTCCGGTACTCAGCTCAAATCCGTATTGTGCAATTTGAGCGTCGGCTACATTTTTCACCAACATCAGCAGAGCAATGGAGCATACCACAATGCTTCCGAGCAGTACCATAGACCATTTGAAATACTGCAGGAAGAGGTAGCCGGGCTTATAGCCAAGTTCTATTAAAGTCTTCACTTCGTAGGAGCTGCGGTGAAGCGCCAGCTGCGCATACTGCACCCAGCCTAAAATCGCTAAGAAGATAATAACCAGTCCGATGGCGCTCACTAAGCCAATCATCACTCTAAGCACGTTGTTTAATCGGGCATTGCGTAATTGCTCCGAGTTGGCTTCGTAGGCTTTGTCTTCCAAGAAACGCAGCAAGGCCGGGTTTTGGGGGTCTTTCACTACCAATACCACACGACTAGGTTGCAATTGCTCGCGGTGCGGGGCGAACTGCTTGTTGGCGTATTCCAAAAAATTGAGCGGCACCAAGATGGAGTTCAATCGGTCAGAGAAGCCTACAATTTTGCCCGGGAAGGAGAGTCTTCTGCCTAAGGAGTCAATGTACACTCGGAAAGTGAAGGCTTCCACCGTCTTTTCGGATATCTGGGGTAGCTTTTGGCTCGGGGCAAAGCCGAAATTATAGAGTTTGAGGTAGTCGGCGGGCACGATAATCGGAATCAGCTCATCGCCTTCTTCCCATTGCCATTCTTCGTTTTTTACATCGACAAATTCATTCGGTACCGCTTCAAAAAAGAGTTCAGCGTAAAGGTTAACCGGTTCTGCGCTGCTGTTATTCTGCAGTATGGTTCCGGAGGCTTTAAAGAGGTTGCTTTTAAAAAGTCCAATCTGTTCAACGCCCGGAAAGGCCTTTAGCTCTTCCAGTTCTTCGTTGCTAAAGGCATTGCCATCTTGGTTGAAGGTGCTGAGTAGGCTGATTTTTTTATTCACCACGATGTACTCCGGATGGAGCCAATCGTTTTTCTTGTTCAGCAGTTCATCAAAATCCAGGTAGTACTGCAAAGCGAAGAGCAAGATAAAGAAACCGGTGAAGGCACCTAGCCAAGTGATGAAAAGTTGCAGCGGCTTCTGTTGGGCTAAGAGTAGTTTCCTGATCATATCAGCAAGGTTTGGGTGAAAGGATAAGGATAACTGGCGCCCAGGCTGGAGAGCAGGAGTCCTGCTTTTCGCTCCTGTATTTCTTTTTCGAGAATTCGGCAGATGATGCAGATATTATCGTCGTCTAAATGACTGAAGGGCTCATCCAATAATAGCCATTCAAAAGGCTGAACGAGGGCTCTTAAAATAGCGATGCGCTGTTGTTGCCCGTAACTGAGTTTGCCGCAAGGACGATCTAATAGGCTGGTCACACCCATTTCTTCGGCATAGCCGAGCCAGGCTTCTTCGCTTAAGTGGTCAGCCAGCCTCGCTTTAATTTGGATATTCTCTCTGGCCGTAAGCTGCGGGAACAAACGCAGGTCTTGAAAAACCATAGCGATGTGATGGCTGCGCAGTTCGGCCCAGTCGGCATCCGAGAATTTTTTGCTGTCTCTTCCGTCTAAGAGCAGCTTGCCTTCAAAATCGCGCCGCGTACCATTGAGTAAATGCAATAGGGTGCTTTTGCCTTTGCCGGAGGGAGCGAGCACAGCATAGGCTTCTGATTGGGAAAGCGCGAGGTCTTGGTCCCAAACAGGATGCAAAGAAAAAGTCCCTGCAAGGGGTGCAGGGACTATATTTTTCAGTTCAATGAGCATGATTACTCGGCCATTTCCAGGTCTTCTTCCTCTACCATCACATCCTCTTCCATCATCCCTTCTTCTTCCATCATGCGCTTGTATTCTTCCATGGCGGCTTCTCGCGCTTTGTTTTGTTCTTTGATTAATTTATTGAGCGAATTACCCATTTCAAGCAGCTGTGTCAGTGCGTTTTTGGAGGCATCACGCATGTAGATGGTGGTTTTTCCTTTTTGATCGGTCAATGCCTCGGTGTGCATGTGGTCAAATGCGCTGCTCACGGTTTCAATCATCTGGTATTCTTCGCCCATCTGTTTTTTCATGAGGCTTTGCATCTCGGCCGGCCAAGTGCTCACGTTAGCATTGAGGTAACCGAAACCTCTGTCTTCGCCAGCATAGGCTTTGATGTTGTCAAACTGTCCATCGCTCATTTGTTTGGCTTCCGCAAGCTTGCTCATATCGCCATCGCTCATACCAATCACAATGCCCTTTTCTGTTTCAGCTAAGCGGAAAGAAACATAAGGAAAGTCGAATTTATAAAGTCCGCCTTCTTTCGGCATGCCCGACTTCGCCATGAGTTTCTGAAACAGCTCCTTGTCGGCTATACCCAAATACAGGGCAGCACTGATGTCCGGCATTTCGCGGCTAATTTTGCTACCGAAGAAATCAACTTCTTTGGTAACCATTTTCAGGTTGGTGAAGGCAAGAGCCATGTCGCCATTCAAGAGGTTCATGAGGTCTTTGCGCTGCACGCTCAGGTTTTCTGCTATCTCACCGAAGCTTTTTGAAATCTCTTTGGAGCTTAACAAGAAACTGAAGAGCTTCTCCATGTTCACGCTGGCCTGTGTAGCGAAAAGGGGCTCGCTGGCTGCCACATAGCTCATCAAATTCTGGTCTAGCTTATCGCCTTGGAAGTTCATGCGTTCAGCATCTTCCTTGTTCCCGTAGAGGGCTTCGTTTTCAATGGTGATTTTACCGTTTTCAAAATTGGCATGGATAGCAGAATACGCTTCTTTCGGAAAGTCCAAATCGCCAAAAGGGCCATTGTCTTTATCGAGGCCATACATTTGGCCGTTTTGTATCAGCACAAATACATCGTCGTTGGTTTTCAAGCTGGTGTAGATGGCATTTGATTTCATGGAGCGGATTTCACCATTCAAAATGGAATCAGCTGTAATAGCGGCAGTTTTGCGTTTCGCACCGGAATAGATCAACGCCATATCTGCGTTCCAAATGGCTACGGTTTTTTCGCCTTCTTCTTGCAGGTAGCTGTTCGATCCGATGGTGTTTCCTTTCGCATCTTTCATCACCTTTTTCATCATCTCCTCGTATTGGGTAGCATCTGCTATTTTCATCAAAATACCCATGGAGGTTTGGCCATCAGCGTTTTCTACAAAAAGTGTCGGGTTGGTTTTAAAATCAATCCCGGAGCTTTGCGGGTCTTCCATCAGCGACTTCACCAGCGCTTTATTCGCCTCGTCGACGCCATCGTTTTGCATGGCATCTTTGAAAAGGTCCATTTCACTCAGGCTTTTCAAATCTGCTTTTTGAGCGATGGAGGCCAAGTTAACGCTAACAATAACGCTGCTGTTGGCTGGAATGTGTTCTGCAAAAGCGGCGTTGCTGCCTCCTTTGCCTTTCATAAAATACCAAGCGGCTGCGCCGGCCAGTACGATGATCAGGGAAATGATCAGTGCTTTTTTCATAGGTTCAGTATTAGAGATTGTTTTACGCCTTAAGTGGCTGTTTTTTCAGGGCTAAGATAGAAAAATCGCTTGGCACTTTTTTGATGGTATTGCTCAAACGACCTAGTCCGGTAATTTCCATTTCAACTACGTCGCCAGGCTGAAGCCATTGTACTTTGTAGTTGGGGTCGTTGAGGAGTCCGGTACCGTTGAGTTCCAAGAAACAACCGGTTCCTACGGTTCCGCTGCCAATCACATCGCCCGGTAAGATATCTACGCCATAAGCGCAGCGTTCCAAAATTTCTGCGAAGGTCCAGTCCATATCGCCCATATTCCCTTCTGAAACCTGAATGCCGTTTACCCAGCATTTCATGTTCAGGTTGTAGTTATGGCCGGTATGTCCGGGTTTAGCCGGAATACGGTACGGCTCCAACTCATCGGGCGTAACCAGGTAAGGGCCGATAACGGTAGAAAAGTCTTTTCCTTTGGCCGGACCTAGGTTTAACTTCATCTCCTCCATCTGCAAGGTACGTGCACTCATGTCGTTCATGATGAGGTAGCCAGCAATGTAGCTGTCTGCTTCTGCTGCCGTAATGTTCCGGCCTTTTTTACCTACCACAATAGCGGCCTCAAGTTCGAAATCGAGTTTCTCAAAATGATCGGGCATGCAGTCTATATCGCCCGGACCTTGCACGGCATTGTGGTTGGTGAAGTAAAAAATCGGGTATTCATCGAACTCAGCGATCATCTCCACCTTGCGGTTACGGCGGGCTGCAGCAACGTGTTGGCGGAAGGCATAGCCATCGCGGCACGACGTAGGATGCGGCACAGGGGCCAATAAAGTGCTTTGGCTTAATTGGATTGCATGCTCGCGGTGAGCGCCCTCCAAGATGGCGGTATTCAGCGCTTTCGCTTTGTTCATGGCTACTTCACCCAAACGCAAAAAGCTGTTCATCTCATTGGGTAAAGAGCTATCAAGCTTTTGAAGCGGATAAATCAAATCGGAATGAAAGATGGCGAGTGTTTCCTCGCCTTGGTATAATGCGGTTACTAATTTCATAAGACTGAGTTGCGAATATACCAATTCAGGAGTGAAAAGGCCTGAATAGGTGGCAAAAGCTGCTGGGTATAGCTCTTTAGATTTTAAGGGGAATGGAAAAGAGTTGAGAATTACCGGACAGCCTGATCTACCGAGGCCTGAAACGGTGTAACTTGATCGGCAGTGCGAATGGAAGCGCAGGATACAAACATATGGTCTTATCAACTCAGCACCCGCGAGTGGCATTTTTCAGATGAGTTTTACCGTGCCTTGGACTATCCTTTGCAAGGAGGAATTGCCATACGCGTATTCGCTTTCAATTACCAGGCAGAGTTGGAACAAAGCCTGGCGGAGTATGCCTTGAGCATGTCGGCAGCACCTTTTTCAGCTGCGGCCTTGTGCCAGCGCTCAGATGGACATTTAGCGATGATGGTTTTTCGGGGCTTTTTAGATGAATCCCTGGTTCGAGTGAGGGGCGACATTATTCCGGTTCAACAACACCTCCGAAACCAGTATGAGTTAGAACATGCCAATGAGCGTATGCAGCTCATCGCAGAAGGTTTCCGCACGGGCTTGTGGGATTGGAATATCCTCCGCGGAAAGATGTGGTGGGGTGATCAGTTTTTCCATTTGCTGGGCTACCAGCCCGAGGAGATTCAATCCGGCTATGAGGTGTTTATGCGACAGTTAGTGCATCCGGAAGACAGGCCCAATTTGGAGAATGCCTTGCTCGCACACCTCAATGAGCGCAAGTCTTTTAGCGCTGAAATACGGCTGCAAACCAAGTTGGGCAGCTACCGGTGGTTTGAGATCAGTGGCAAGGCCTCGTTCAATCCACTGAACCAGCCGGAGCGCATGTGCGGCGCTATAGTCGATATTCACCAGCGCAAAACCGCTGAATTGGAGGTGGCCGCTCAGGAGTTTCTGCTGCGGGAGGGAGGAAAATTAGTGAAGGTAGGGGCCTGGGAATTGAGCTTGGCGCAAATGGAGCTCACTTGGTCGCAAGGGGTATATGAAATCCACGAGTTGCCTCCAACGTTTCAGCCAACGGTTGAATCGGCTATTCAGTTTTACGTGAAGGAGCATGTTTCTTTGATAACAGAATGTGTTGACCGACTCATGCGCTACGGAATTCCCTACGATATTGAATTGGAAATCAATACTGCCAAAGGCAAACGTATCTGGGTACGCGGGGCAGCAGAGCCTGTGCGCAATGAACAGGGTGAGCTGGTGAAGATCCGAGGTGTTTTTCAAAACATTCACGCCAAGAAATCCAAGGAACTGGAACTGACAGAGTCCATGGAATACATCAGCGATCAGAATAAGCGGCTGATGAACTTTGCGCATATCGTAAGCCATAACCTCCGATCGTATACGGGCAATTTGAAATCGCTCATTGAGGTGCTGAGCCAAGCCGAAGATGAAACAGCTCGGGCCGGAGCCACCGAAGCGCTGCGTGTGGCGGCGGATCACTTAACGGAAACGGTTCAAAACCTAAACGAGGTGGTGGCTGTCAATTCCGCTTGGGAGAACGATCGAGTCACCTTGTCTATGCAGGCGGAGATACAGCGGATTCAATCTTTACTCGCGGCAGACCTTGCCCGGTTAAAAGCTAGCGTGCGCATTGAACCGGCCGATTGGGACCAGGTTGTTTTCATTAAATCGTACTTGGAAAGCATCTTACTAAATCTCTTTACCAATGCCATAAAGTACCATGCTCCGGAACGCGATTTAGAAATTCGAATACACTTAACAATGCGCAACGGACAAAAGGAAATGCGCTTTTGCGATAACGGACTAGGCCTCGATATGGAGCGCTATGGCCGCAAATTATTCGGTCTGTACAAAACATTTCACAAGCACAAAGAGGCCCGAGGCATTGGCTTATTCATTACCAAAAATCAAATTGAATCGATGGGCGGCAATATTCAGGCAGAAAGCACCGTAAATAAGGGAACTTGTTTTATCATTGTGTTTAGATGAGCAAAAAAATAGTAGGTTGTGTGATCGATGACGATCAGATTTACCTTTTCGGCGTTTCTAGGTTAATTGAAATTCACAAGTTGTGTGATGCCTTACTGATTTACAAGAATGGGCAAGAAGCCTTGGATGCGTTTAAAGCGATGTTAGAGCATCAGGAGGAACTGCCGGATATCATCATGCTCGATCTGAATATGCCCGTAATGGATGGATGGGAATTTTTAGAAGAGTTTGTTAAGATTAAACCGAGGTCTGAAAAACGCATAACCATCTACATCGTGAGTTCGTCCATTAACCCAAAAGAGATTGAGAAAGCGAAGAGCATTTCAGATGTTTCTGATTATATCGTGAAGCCTGTTACGGCAGACAAGCTCAAAGAAATTTTTACTAGCGAATTGGAATAAGGCTTAAAGCTGATTATTCATCAGCGGTAAGTCCATTATTTTATCAAACAGCTTGCTCCGTTTAAGGCCATGCACCACCGCCACGTGTTCCATTTTGTGGATGTCGGATCCCACTAAGTGGATCATACGCTCTTTGAGCAGGTAATCAGCTACTTGTTTGATTTGGGCTCCGTAGTAGCCGGTAAACGACATCAAATTCACCTGAAACAAAACTCCCGCAAAGAAAATTTCCTGGTATTTCTGGTAATTGTCTTTGATCATTTGCAGGTACATATACCGCTCCGGATGTGCGTAAACCGGGGTATAGCCCTGCACCTTCAGTTCAAAGAAGATATCCATGAGCTTGGGATGGTCTTGGATGTAATTTGTTTCCAGCAAAACCATGTTGGAGCCAAAGGTGAGTAAAGGCTCTTTGTGTTTCAGCATGGAGATAAACTGGTCATCCAGGTAATACTCCGCTGCCGCTTCCAGTTGCACGTCGACACCTTCTTCGGCCAACGCTTCTCGCGTTTCTTTCAGCTTTCCTTGTATGATTTCCGGGGTATTGCGGTAAAATTCATACATGATATGGGGGGTGGTGATGATCTTGCTTACCCCGTGTTTGGTGAGGCGTTTGATCATGGCCACACTTTCTTCCATGCTTTTTGAGCCATCGTCAATGCCCGGCAAAAGATGGGAGTGGAGGTCTACATGCAGTTTGTCTGCTGAAGACCCCGTACCCCCTTCGTTTTTAAAGACCTTTTTTATGGAAGAAAAAAGACTCATTACACTTCGCTCAAATAACTTTTGAGTGAGATGATGTTTTCAATTTGCATAGGGTCCACTTGGAGTGGTTCCGTTATGTTGATGGTATGCCAATCTAAGGCGTAGATGATGTCAAACATAACCTTCAAATTGAGGTCTTCGGTTTCCAATACGGCGAGGGTATTGTTCTCTCTCTCCAACAAAGCCGTCACGAAATCAAATCGCGCACTCACGCGAGGGTTGCTATTGCTGTTCAGCACCACAAAGTTAGCGGGCAGCTTGCCGTAGTAAGATTCGATCACGTTATGGTTCCCTTCCGGCAGTGGCGTTACAAAAGCCTCTACTTTGGAGTTTTCATTCAACTGTTGGGCAAAACGCATCGCTATACCGTAAAAAGCACCATCTGTGATGATATTGTAGCGCTGTCCGGGATTTTTCTGGAATTTTTTCCCAATCTCAGCGGCTAAGTCTTTCAAACGGTCTTTGTCTTGCAAGCTTGCGATGGCTGCCTGTATCTCTTCATCGATCGATTCACCAATCAACTCAGCCATAATCTTCAACAGGAATCCCAGCGAATAGCCTAAGGCCATGCGAGGCTGGTAACCGTTTTCGATAGGGTAAACTTTCAAGCCGTCTTTCTGGGCTCTTTCGGTTAATTCCCCTCCGGCGCTCACCAAGACCACCGTAGCTCCCTTGGCACTTGCTTCTTCAAACATGGTGATGGTCTCTTCCGTATTTCCGGAGTAGGAGCCCAAAATCACCAAGGTTTTCTCGTTTACGTAAGCGGGGATATGGTAGTCGTTCATCACTTCTACCGGAATGGGAAAGCGGTTAGCGAAATAGCCTTTAGCGATGGTGGCGCCAATGCCAGATCCGCCTAGGCCACCCATGAATACATTGCTGAAATCGTTGGCTTTTAATCCGTGTGATGTATACTTGGCTAAGACATAGCTCAGCTGCTGGTGAAATGATTCTAAGGAACTGTGATGTGTTATCATCTTTCTCTTTTTTTCTGGGTTTACATATTTAATGGACGATTGCCTGTTGCGGCCAAACAAGCTTCTTTCATGGCTTCGGAATAGGTTGGATGGGCATGACTCATTCTGCTAATATCTTCGGCAGATGCGCGGTATTCCATTGCTACCACCGCCTCAGCGATTAAGTCGGCTGCTCGGGCGCCAATGATATGAACACCCAAGATCTCATCTGTGTTTTGATCTGCCAATACTTTCACAAAGCCCTCTGTGTCCATGGAGGCACGCGAGCGTCCTAAGGCCATAAACGGAAACTTGCCGCTCTTAAAGGAGCGTCCGGATTCTTTCAGCTGTTCTTCGGTATAACCTACACCCGCTACTTCAGGCCAAGTATACACAACACCCGGGATGAGGTTGTAGTTGATGTGAGGCTTTTGTCCTACAATGGCTTCTGCCACAAAAACACCTTCTTCCTCCGCTTTGTGCGCCAACATCGCTCCGCGCACCACATCGCCAATTGCGTAAATATGCGGCACGGCTGTTTGGAGGTGGTCGTTCACGGCTATGCGTCCTCTTTCATCGGCTTTGAGGCCCGCTGCTTCCAAATGGAGTCCATCGGTATAGGGTCTTCTGCCCACTGCAACGAGGCAGTAGTCGCCGCTAAACTCAACCTGGGCGCCGGTTTTATCTTCGGCTGTTACATTCACCGCCTTACCTTTTGCCGTAGCTCCGGTAACCTTGTGGTTGAAGTAAAACTCAAATCCAAGCTTCTTTAATACCTTCTGCAGTTCTTTGCCAAGGGCTTTGTCCATGCTCGGAATAAGCGAATCGGTATACTCTACCACAGAAATCTTAGCCCCTAAGCGGGCATACACAGAACCAAGTTCAAGACCAATAACCCCGCCGCCAATGATGATCATGTGCTTTGGAACTTCGGTCAATTCGAGGGCCTCAGTGGAGGTGATGATACGTTTTTTATCAATGCTGATACCCGGTAAGCTGCTGGGCTTTGATCCGGTAGCGATGATGATATTTTTAGCGGTGATCTGCTCTTCTTTTTCGCCGCTGATTTTGATGGTATGGGCATCCACAAATGAACCTACTCCGGTATACACCTGGATTTTGTTCTTTTTCATCAGGTAGCTCACGCCTTCTGTGTTTTGCTGCACCACATCCGCTTTGCGCGCAATCATTTGCTTCATGTTCACTTTTAAGTTGCTCAGTCCAATACCGTGCGTTTCAAAGGTCTTTTCTGCATTGTGGTAATGTTCAGAGGAATCTAAAAGTGCTTTGGAAGGGATGCATCCAACATTCAAGCAAGTGCCGCCTAAGTTGGCATATTTTTCAATGATGGCTGTTTTTAATCCTAGTTGTGCACAGCGTATTGCAGCTATGTATCCGCCTGGTCCTGAGCCGATAACGGCTACGTCGTAGTTTGACATATACTTTGATAAATAATGAAGCAGCGCGAAGATAGGAATTTCGTTCGGAGAAAGCCGAGCGTAAACGGGTAAAGTATAGGAGACTGTCTAAAGTGCGCAAGACGGTCGATCGCGATAATCCTCGGGTATTTGACCGTTAAACAGTTTTGTTTACTGTTCATTGCAAACTGAATCCAAAGAGGGATTACTCTTCAATTGTTAACGCTTGACCAACGCGCAATACACTATCGTTAAGCTTGTTCAGTTCTTTGAGCTTCTCTACACTCACTCCGTATTTCTTGGAGATGGCATACAAGGTCTCACCGGCCTGAACTACGTGAACTTTGGGTTTGCCTGCATCGGGGATGGTGTTCGATTTTGGTTCAGTGCGGTTGAGTTGGAGTACCTGACCAATCTTGAGTGCATTATCGGTGAGTCCATTGATTTCCTTCAGTTCTTGCACGCTGATATTGTATTTCTTCGCTATGCCAAATAGGGTTTCACCTTCCTTCACTACGTGGGTATATGGCGTGGTAAGTACATCGGGCTTCGACTCTTTGATCTGTCCGTTGATGATAAGCTCTTGCCCAGGGTGGATAGCGTAGTTTTGGAGTCCGTTGATTTCTGTAATCTGAGCCACGCTTACACTGTACTTCCTGGAGATTGAAAATACCGTTTCTCCGGCTTGAACAGTGTGCAGAACCACGTCATCGCTGTGGTCTGATTTTTCTCTCGGAATCTCCAAAGTGTCTTTTACTTCCTTGGCAGAAAGGATAGGCTTGCTGCTAAATACGGGTTTAACGGGTTCTTCCGTCTTGGGTTCTTCCGGATTTGGCAGGACCTTAGGCGCTGCGCTCGATTGAACCGTATCTTGGCCTTTTGGCGGATTCTCCGGCAGTACCACTTTTACCGTTTCTTCCGGTTTTACTTTTTCGGTAGCTTCTTCTGTTTGAATTTTTGGTTTTTCTTTTCGCTTGTCTTGCAGGTAAACGGTTTCACCCACTTGCGGTATATCGAGACCTCGCTTGCTAAGTTTGTTTTTTCGGTAGAGGTGTTTAAGCTTGATACCGTACATCTGCGAGATGCTCCACAAGGTTTCGCCGGGTTGTACTACATGATACGGGGTGCTTCCTTTGCGGCGTTTAGGCTTGAGGTAGAGCACTTCACCGGGTGTAAGTTGGTAATCCTTCGGCAGGTCGTTGTATTTCCTGATTTGCCAGCTACCCATTTCGTGGCGCTTGGCAAGGCTCACAATATTATCGCCGGGTTGCACGCGGGTGGCCGGAATATCGTTGAAAATAAAGTCGGTTTCTTCTTTTTGAACAAGGGGTTGGGTGGGTGTAGGCTCCGGATTTGCCGGTCTCTGCTTGAAATCGCCCGGCTTCATGTGGTCAAAGCGATGCAGTTCATTTCGCTCAATAAGCCGAAGCAGCAACTCGGGGTATTTCGGGTTGGTGGCGTAACCTGCCTTTTTTAAGCCGTAAGCCCAGCTTTTATAATCGTCTGAGCGGTATTCAAATAAAAAGGAATAACGCTGGTTGCTCATCAAAAACTCGGAGTGGTCTATGTAGCTTTGGTAGGCCGAATCATAGGCTCGGAAACATTCGTGCGCCTCATCGTCGTCTTCATACATGGTTTTGCCCTTCCAGCCTTTTTTGCACTTAATCCCAAAATGGTTGTTTCCTTCTCTAGCGAGTCTGGAATTGCCGTTACTCGATTCAAGCAGTCCTTGAGCAAGGGTAATGCTGGCGGGAATACCCGTGCGGTGCATCTCCAATACCGCCAATTCTTGGTATCGCTCGATGTACTGAGCCGGTGTCATTTTTTCATCGGCTTGGCTAATCAGAGCAAAAAGAAGGAGGCTGAACAGGATACTGTAACGCATGAGCTGAATGGTCTTTTGGCAAAACTATTGTGTAAAAGCTTGTCAGGAGCTAGCCAATTGTACACTTATTCACAGACCTACTGCAGCAAGTGTACAGGATTGCAGTACCAGCTTTCAGATTTAATTCTAATTTTGTCGGTTCATGAGAAGATCTACCCCAAGTTTAGGCACCAGGCGTTTCCTCCATTTGGTGCTTATTTTCCTTTCTTTTTCTCTGCTTGGCTTATTCCGTGCTGAGGCGCAACCCGCCAAAGCGCCGGAGTGGAAACTGAGCTTTTCTAAATCAGAAGTCAAACAATGCGATGAGATTGAACTCATCTTCAAAGCCGATATCCCGGATACCTGGTATGTATATTCCAACGACATGGCCGAAGACATTGGTCCTAGCTTACCCATCTTCGATTTCAAAGGCAGTACCGGGGTTGAGTTCATAGGTAAACCTAAACCTGTTGGTAACAAGAAAGTCTACGACGACACCTGGGAAGCTGAAGTTTCCAAGTTTGTAAAGCACGCTGAATTCCGGCAAAAGGTAAAAATTACCGATACCAAAGTTCTAGTGAAGGTAGCGGCTGAATACCAAATGTGTTCTGACATCACAGGGATGTGTATCCTGTACGATTACAAAAAAGAACTCGCCGGACTGAAAGTCGCCAAATCCGATAAACCTTGCTCATCCGGGGCCAGGATTGTTCCTGCTAACGATGTGAAGTCGGATAACAGCACCACACAACAAAACCCAGCTCTTGTTCCGGCAGAATTGCCAGCTAGCGATGTAGTAGATATCACCGATGAGAACCCTGTGGTGGAAGCTGCCCCGGTAAAGAAAGTATACAGCGGAACCATGTTAGATGATACGGGCACTTGTAAGCCTAAAGTATTTATTGACGATGCCGGAAATTCACACCAAGAAGAAAAGGGCAGCCTGTGGTTGTTTGCTATTGTTGCCTTCATTGGTGGATTAGCCGGTTTGCTTACACCTTGTGTGTTCCCGATGATACCCATGACGGTTACCTTCTTTTTGAAGAATGCGAAAAGTCGCCGCGCAGGCATCTTCCAAGGTACCATGTACGGTTTGAGTATTGTGGCCATTTATACCTTAATAGGTACAGTTTTTACGCTCGTTTTTGGTGCAACAGGGGCGAACGACTTTGCCACGAATGCTACGGTGAATATCATCTTCTTTGTGGTTTTTGTGATTTTCGCCATCTCCTTCTTCGGAGCCTTTGAAATCACCTTGCCTTCGTCCTTCGTCAACAAGATGGACAAACAATCGGATCGCGGTGGTTTGATAGGGGTATTCTTTATGGCCTTTACCTTGGTATTGGTATCTTTTTCATGCACCGGTCCAATCGTTGGGACGATCTTAGTCGAAGCAGCTCAAGGCGGCATTCTTCGTCCTGTTATTGGCATGATCGGTTTCTCCTTGGCCTTTGCCTTGCCGTTTACCTTATTTGCCATGTTCCCGCAATGGCTGAATACATTACCCAAATCAGGCGGTTGGTTGAACTCCGTAAAAGTGGTATTGGGTTTTGTTGAGTTGGCTTTAGGTTTGAAATTTTTAAGCGTAGCCGATCAAGTCATGCATTGGGGTATCTTGGATAGAGAAATCTACATCGGACTTTGGATTGTATTGGCTGTGCTTTGCGGACTATATCTTATTGGCAAATTGAAGTTCTCACACGATAGCGACTTGAAGCATATTTCTGTACCGCGTTTGTTCTTCGCTATTGCGTCTTTTTCTTTTGTGTTCTATTTGATTCCGGGATTGTTTGGTGCGGCTTTGCCGGGCTTAGCAGGTTACTTGCCACCTACAACCTCACACGGTTTTAACTTACCGATGATGATCAACAGTAAAACCAAAGGAAACATCACAGAACAACCTAAGTACGCAGATTTTCTTCATTTACCTCACGGTATCAAGGGCTACTTTGAATACAAACAAGCGATAAGCGCAGCGCGCGATTTGGAAAAGCCACTCTTTATCGATTTCACCGGACACGGTTGTGTGAACTGCCGTAAGATGGAAGATAAAGTATGGGCTAATCCGGAAATCTTAAAAATGCTGCAAGAAGATTTTGTAGTGGTGGCCCTGTATGTGGATGATCGCAAAACAGCAGATTCCAGCGACTGGCTGCTCTCTCGCCGAGATGGAGAACTGAAAACCACCATCGGAAAGATCAACCAAGAGATTCAAATCTGTAATTTCAACCACATCGCTCAACCGTATTATGTCTTGTTAGATAACGAGGAAGAATTGTTAGCTGAGCCGGTGGGAGCTGAATACGATGTGGCGACTTTCCGCACCTTTTTAGAAGGAGCGAAGAAGCGATTTGAAAAGAAGAAAAAAGCGGCAGCGAATGGATAAGATCAGACAGCATTTTGAAGAGGCGTATTATGCCTTGAGCACCTTTCTGGCCGATGACGAAAACATGCGGCGCATTGAGCGGGCCGGCGCCATCATGGTAGAAAGCCTGAAGTCGGGTGCAAAACTTATCAGCTGCGGCAATGGCGGTTCCATGAGCGATGCCATGCACTTTGCCGAGGAACTTACGGGCAGGTATCGCGGCAACAGACCTTCTATTTCGGCTATCTCCATTTCAGACCCGAGCCATATCACCTGTGTGGGGAACGACTATGGCTTCGAGTTTGTCTTCTCCCGTTTTATTGAAGGGGTAGGCAAAGAAGGCGATGTTTTACTGGCCATCAGCACCAGTGGAAACTCGGCCAATGTGCTTCGCGCTGCAGAGGCAGCCAAGGCCAAAGGCATGAAAGTGGTGGCACTCAGTGGCAAGGATGGAGGTCAATTAGCTTCCTTAGCCGATGTAGAGATTCGCGCTCCATTTTCCAATTTTGCAGACCGTGCACAGGAGATTCACATCAAGGTAATTCATGCCTTAATAGACTATATCGAACAAAAGCTCAACGGAGTATAATTTTTTTTTTCAGGCGCTAAGCCTTGCTGTTACTGCTTTTAGGGGTTAGGTCCTGAATTATTTTTCAGTCTAGAAAATCTAGCCTTCACTTCTCTTCGTACATGAGGTCAAATACTTCAGTATGAAAAAGAAAATTACATTATTGAGCATGCTGGCCTTCTTAGGCTTTTCAGCAAAAGCGGCCCATCTAGGCCCACAGATTCTATTTACAGCCAATGCAACAGGAGCACAAGAAGTACCAGCGGTAACTACGAATGCCCAAGCATCGGCTTATTTCTATTTGAATGCTTCGCAAGACACATTGTGCGTTCGTGCAGCCTGGTTCGGTCTGAGCGGCGCGCCAACCGGTATCCATATCCACGAAGCGGAAATGGGACAAAACGGTGGTGTTGTATTTAATTTAACGGATGACATCCGCGGCGGACAATTGGTATCGAGAATCACAGGAAACGATTTAAACCCAAGTGTTATCGCTAAACTACTTTCAGGCGCTTATTACCTGAACATCCACACCACGGCAAACCCGAATGGGGAAATCCGCGGACAAATTATGCCTGAAAAAGACCCGGGTTTTTATGCTGTATTGAATACCGCTCAAGAAACCGGCATGGTGACCGTTGACAATGCAACAGGCTTGGCCGTGATTAAAGTATCGCGCGACAAAAGAAGTCTTTGGATTGAACAAGTGGCTGATAGCCTCACGGAAACGCCGGGTGGCGCGCACATTCACTATGCTGCTCCGGGCATGGATGGTCCGGTAATTCTTGACCTCTCAAGTTTAATTGATGGAAACCGTATCTCAGGCGTTGTGATGGTAACACCGGGTTTAGTTGATTCATTGATGAGCGGAAACGCTTACATCAACGTGCATACTTCTTCAAATCCCGGAGGAGAAATCCGTGGCCAAATCAATAATCTGCCTGTATTAGGATTTGATGCGGTGATGGATGCAGACCAAGAAACAGGCGTCGTTATTCTTCCAAATGGAAGAGGGGTTGCCCACTTCCACCTTTCCAATACCTTCGATACCCTTCATTTTTATGTACAACTTTCAGGCTTAACAGGTCCGGTAATGGGAGCCCACTTACATGCTGCTGACCCGGGTATGGATGGTAATGTAGTGCTCGACTTAACAAACTATGTAAATGGTAACATTATCACCGGAATTGTGGTAGGTGCTAATTTGACGGAGCAGGTTATCGTAGGCATGGTTACTGGCGGATTGTACCTAAACGTTCACACCGCTATGAACATGAACGGTGAAGTACGTGGCCAAGTATACCGCTACCTCCGTGAAGGGTATGTGATGGAACTGAACGGCGCACAACAAACCGGTATGGTAAGCACCAGCGCGGCGGGTATCGGTTTCGCTTCAGTAGACAGAGATCAATCAAACCTGTATTACAGCGTTACGGTGAATGGCCTAAGTGGAGCTTTGAACGGTGCGCATTTCCACCAAGCAGCTCGCGGAGCCGATGGAAACGTTGTTTTTGACTTGACAGACAACTTCATGAAAATGGGAACATCCGACTATGCCATGGGCTATATCGACTTGACCAGCGATCCGGAGAAAGTGGCCGTAAGAACCAATATGCTCTATTTGAATATCCATACGGCAGCCAATGCCAATGGAGAAATCAGAGGACAATTGGAGCGGAAGTCGCCATGTGCCGATGCGCCAACTCAGACTTCTGTAAGCGATAGCCCGGAGAATTCACGCTTCGCGATTTACCCGAACCCAAGCGCCGGACAAGTTTATGTGCGCCTTGAGCCAAGTTCTTCTCTTGAGCTGAATGTGGTGAATTTGCAAGGTCAAGTTTTGGGTAAGTTCCAAGTAAACGATACCGATAATGTATTAGATCTGACTGGTTTCAAAGCTGGGGTGTACTTCATCCAAGATGCGAAATCCGGACAATCCCTCAAGGTAGTGCTTCAGTAATTGAAGTTTCTTCATACCGAGTAAAGGCCTCCAATTGGGGGCCTTTCTTTTTTAATATGGATTTCTGCTAAGTTTGCCAGCGATGAAACTACTCTTCACCGGTAAAACAGACTTCCAATACAACCGCGTTCGAATACTGATTGCGGGATTAATGAAGCTACCCGGTGTCGACTTAACCGTATACCCGATTCAATCGAGAAAGACTTTTGATAAGGCTGAGTTTAAACGCTTGGCCAAGGAGGCTGATTTCATCTATATCCCGCCCTTCAGACATCGGGATGTGAGCTTTATAAAGAAGCTCAGCACCAAGCCCATTGTCTTTGATCCGCTCATTTCTAAAATGCTGACCAAAGACGATTTCGGGCAGTTTTGGAAACGACCGTTTAAGTACTTCTTAGATAAAATTCCCTTCGCTCAATGCGATATCCTCTTGTCGGATACCGAATGCCATAGGCAGTATTTCTCTCGCGTATTTTCTATTCCTTTAGCGAAGATTCAGGTCTTGCGCATTGGCGTGGATAGCGATGCGTTTTATCCGATGGAAGCGAAAGCGGAATCGGAGATTTTTACCGTAGGCTTTTATGGTGGATTTGTGCCTTTGCAAGGAACCGACAAGATTGTAGAGGCCGCTAGGCTTTTGAAAGGAGACAGTTCCATTCGCTTTGAGCTGATAGGCGATGGCTACCGTTTTGAAGAGGCCAAGGCTTTAGCCGAAAAGTATGAATTAGACAATGTGGAATTTAAGGGGGTAATGCCCTATGAAGCTTTGAATGAAGCCATCCACAACTTCGATTTGGCGCTAGGGATTTTTGGCGATTCAGCCAAAGCTGATTATGTGATTCCGAATAAGATCTACCATTACGCTTCAACCGGAAAATGTATTCTGAGCAAAGACACGCCGGGTATCCGTGAACTGTTTAGCAATGGGAAAAACATCGCGCTGTGCGACGCCGACCCGGAGAGCATAGTAGAAAGTATTCAGTCGCTCAAAGCGAATCCAAAGAAAAGAGCTCAACTAGGCCAAGCCGCCGCCGAACTCATCAATGGGCAGTACAATGAAGTGGAAATCGCCAAGCAGTTTCTAGCGATTTTGGAGGCGTATCAAGCACGAGCTTAGTGCTTAACTAGCTTGTGAACAAGGCTATTTTCTCCGACTTGAAGCAGCAGAAAGTACAGTCCGTGTTTCAAGTCTTCAAGCTCTTCGATGCGGGCATTTAAGGTAGTCCCTTTCTTGACGCAATGGCCCGCATAGTCATATAGTTGATAGCTAACATCTGAATCGATTCCTTCTACTTGAATCGAATGCGTAAATGGATTCGGAAATATGTTTAATGCTGACTTATTAATATCAGGTGTTTGCAGTTTGCTCCCCGGCAAATAATCTCCCCAAGCTTCTATAAACTCTACTGAACAATCGTGGTAGACTTTAAATTTCCAATAGCGAAAAGCAGTACATCCTGAAGGGCAATCTCCCCAAGCGGCAATATAAGTCAGCTCTGTATAATTTGTATAGACTGAATCAACTAAGCGACTTCCGTCACAACAGAAATAATTTGGATTTGCATTAAAACCAAATTTTCCAAACTCTTCACTAAGCGCAAGCATATTGTGAATATCGGGACACTTTAAAACAACCAGATGTTTTGGTAGAGGATTCATGCTACTGTATTCAATCGTCATGTTATAGCGAAGAATCAAGCTATCCAGCTGTTTGTGACCACTTGGAAAAGTATTTAACTTTAAATTTTCCATCCAACTAAGCGAAGAATCTTCGTATAGGTATATTGAATAAAGTGAAAAGCTACCCCATTCATATATGGGATGTATTCGTGTTACTGTATCGCATTCAGGGATGTTCTTGGCCGCGTTATATATCGCAATTAGGTTCTTGCGTTTTGCATTGAAAATTGAATCTGGGAATTCAATACTATCCAGATAATGAGAGCCTTGACGCTTGAATTCTTTCAAGCATAGATTAGCCGTATTGTGGGTCTGCAAGAGCGTAATACTGTCGTTTGCCTTACAAGCTGCAGGAACTTCTTGGCCATTCGCTTGGAGGGATAAACCGATAGAAACTATACATAGTATCAGGTTTCTCATTAACGAAAATTAGGTAAAAGGAAGAAAATTAGCAAGTTGTAAAATCTATTTTCAATCCTAATGGTAATGACGAGTATCAAGCTTCAATAACCGATTCTTTTTCTGTCTCGCTGTTCAAGCTCCTGTTCGTTTTTCTTGAACAGGTAGTTTACCGCCTCATATACATCCTGAAACTTGGATTCGAGGATATGGCGTTTTTCACTCAGTTCTCGGTGACCTTCGGTATACTTCCTAAGAAGGACGAAAGTACGCATGATGCCTATGTTCACCTGAATTGCTGTTTCACTTCTTAACACAGAAGATAACATAGCGATGCCTTGTTCGGTGAAGGCATAGGGTAGGGCTTTTTTAGGCCTCTTGTTTCCGGATGTCATCACAATTTGTGATGACATCTCTTCATCCAGCCGGACGCTCTAACATCATAGAGGGGTGCAAAATCTTGCACCCCTCTATGCACAGGTCTCTAAGGATATAGGTCTCTTCATCCGAAAGTGTTGCGTAACGAAGTTGAGCATCTACTTTCGGGCCCTCTGCCCTTTGCCCTCCGCTCCGCGCCCTCCGCTCCATGCCCTCTGCTCTGCGCCCTCTGCTCTCATCCCCAAACTTCTTTGTCCAAACTTCTAAAGTGAATCGCTTCAGCCAGGTGTTCTACTTTGATGTCTTCGCTGCCGGCTAAGTCGGCGATGGTGCGGCTTACTTTGAGAATACGATCGTAAGCCCTAGCGGAGAGTCCGAGTTTTTCCATGGCGGTTTGCAAGAGCTTTTCTCCGGCTGTACCCACCTTGCAGAGTTCCCTCACTTGGTTATTGGGAAGCATGGCATTGGAAAAGACCTGCGGACTTTCCTTATACCTTTCTTGTTGGATGGCGCGGGCTTGGATTACCCGTTCTCTCACGTTTTTACTCAACTCGGATTTGCGGGTAGCGCTCAGTTCTTCAAATTTCACCGGGGTTACTTCGATGTGGATATCAATACGGTCAAGCAAGGGACCGGAGATCCGGCTGAGGTATTTCTGGACTAATCCGGGAGCGCAAGTGCATTCTTTATCAGGGTGATTGAAATAGCCGCAAGGGCAGGGGTTCATGCTCGCGATGAGCATAAACGAGGCCGGAAAATCAACCGCCATCCGAGCTCTTGAAATGCTTACCCTTCTTTCTTCCAAGGGCTGCCTCAATACTTCCAATACGGTGCGTTTAAATTCAGGGAGTTCATCGAGAAAAAGTACCCCGTGGTGAGCTAATGATATTTCACCCGGTTGGGGATTGGTACCTCCTCCTACGAGGGCCACATCGCTAATGGTATGGTGCGGAGATCGGAAAGGTCTTTGAGCCACCAGACCGAGATGTTCTGTGAGTTTACCCGCCACCGAATGTATCTTGGTGGTCTCCAGAGCTTCTTGCAAGGTGAGCGGTGGAAGAATGGTAGGGAGTCTTTTGGCCAGCATGGTTTTACCTGCGCCGGGTGGCCCAATGAGGATGATGTTATGCCCGCCGGCCGCTGCAATCTCCAAAGCCCGCTTGATGTTTTCTTGTCCTTGCACATCGCTAAAATCAATGTCGAATGCATCGTAGCTGTCTTGGAATTCTTTGCGCGTATCCACTTCAATTCGCTCCAGTTCATCACCTCCTTGAAAGAAATTAATCACCTGATTGAGGTGTTCTGCGCCGAGAACTTCCAATCCGGCTACTATAGCGGCCTCGTTTGCGTTTTGTTTTGGTAAGATAAAACCTTTAAATCCCTCTTTTTTCGCTTGGATCGCGATGGGTAGGGCACCAGTTATGGGAAGTAAACTGCCATCCAGAGAGAGCTCACCCATGATGAGGTATTTCTCAATTTCTTCAGAGGGCACTTGATCGCTGGCTGCCAGAAGAGCCACAGCAATAGTGAGGTCGTAAGAGGAACCTTCTTTTCGCACATCAGCCGGTGCCATGTTAACCACCACCTTTTTTCGCGGAAACGCAAAGCCGGTATTTTTCAAGGCCGTTTCAATGCGGAGGTAACTTTCTTTGATGGCATTATCTGGCAAGCCAACGAGGTGATAGCCCACTCTGCCGTCGCCAATATTCACTTCCACGGTAATGGGCATGGCATGTATTCCATATACAGCACAACCGAATGTTTTGATTAGCATAAAGTGAAATTAGCCTCAGCACAAGAATGGAACAAGCACCGAAGCAGGAGTTGACAGCCAGTTAACGGAATTTTGACAGGCAGATGTTATAACCAGCCTCTTCGCCTAAAAAAGAGTAAAGTTAAGCCTGAAGAAAGCAGCATAAGTCCAAGGGCAAAAGGGTAGCCTTCTTCCCAATTCAGTTCCGGCATGCTGCGGAAGTTCATGCCGTAGATGCTGGCGATGAGGGTAGGCGGCATAAAGATCACCGAGGCCACTGTAAAGATTTTGATGATCTTGTTCTGTTCGATGTTTACCAAACCCAGGAAGGTGTCCTGCAGGTATTCCAATCGCTCAAAATTGAAGGCCGTATGTTCTAGCAAAGAGCTGATATCCTTGAGGAGGATTCTCAGCTTATCGTATTCAGCCGATTCGAATTTTTCGCTACGCATCATCGATGCTACCACACGTTGCTTATCGAAGATGTTCTCTCTGAGCGACATGGTAAATTCCTGGTATTCGGAGATGCGCAAGAGGATGTCTTCGCTCACACGTTTGTTGATACCAAGCGATTTGGAAATGGACGAAATCTCACGTGAGATATTTTCAATCAAGTCGGCGTCTAAGTCTACCCTCGACTCAAACAGGTTCAGCATCACCTGGGTGCCGTTGTTCGTGGTTAGCGCATTCTGCTTGATTTTCCTCACCGTTTCAGCAAAGGTGCGTAGATCATGCTCTCTGTAAGTGAAGAGCATCTTTTCTTTGAGGATAAAGCTGACCGGATGACTTTCGTAATCGTGTCCGCTAAACTGCAAGAAGTTGGAGTTGGCGGTAATACGATCGGCGATCTCTACATAGCGCGAGCTCGATTCAATCTCGGCCTGTTCTTGTTCGCTCATAAAGCGCACATTGTACAAAGCCTCCACCTCGGCTACCTGCGTCGGGTTGGGGTCCTGCAAGTCAATCCAGATGATATCGTCAGGGCGCTCAATGCCTTCGAGGCTTTCTACCTTAACGATGGCGCGCTGGTTTCTGTACAGTAGCCGAATCATGCCTGCAAGATAAAGCGATAAATGATTTAAAGATGAAAGACACCTTTAAATCGTGGGACTGTTTACTGCAGGACTGATCAACTCCTTTCTAATTTGTAGCTAAGTGTCTATGGTCCATCGTCCATGGTCCATGGTCTCTTTCACAAGCTCAATCCAAACTTATTCGCCAAGTCTTCCAGGTCCTTTTCAACAGCATCTACCAAAGGAATGCCGTTCACTTTACGGTCTTGTTCCATGGCGTATTCGGGCTCACCCGGGATGATGACCGGCTTATTTGCTTCTTTGCTTTGGCTGGCTTTAAAGCGATGGATCCAGCGCTCCATGTTATCGAAATACGCCTCCAATGGACGGAAGGCATCTACTCGTATGGCACCAAAAAAATGGCCGAGACCTTTGCCCGGTAAGTCGGGTTGAACGGGCAAGAAGCTAACAAAAGGCGGAACCCAAGGTCCGTAGTTCGCGCCGCTTAATACTCCGCTAAACAAATCGACCATGGCAGATAGGGCATAACCTTTATGGCTTCCATTTTCCTCCGTGCTGCCCAATGGCAGAAGGGAGCCACCCGATTTTAACTCAGCCGGATTGGTGGAAACTTGTCCGTCTTTGGTCTGTACCCAGCTGTCCGGAATGGCCTTTCCGGTGCGTTGGGCTATTTCCAGCTTGCCGTTGGCTGCCGCTGCAGTAGCTAAATCGGCTACGAATGGTTCATGGTTGCGAGCAGGCCAAGCATAGCAAATGGGGTTGGTCCCTAGCATGCGCTCAATGGAATGGGTAGGGGCCACCAAGGGGCTGGCATTGGTCATGGCGATGCCAATCATGTTTTTTTCCAAAGCCATCATGGCATGGTAGGCACCAATTCCAAAGTGGTTGCTGTTGTTTACTGCTACCCAGCCGGTGCCGCAGTTTTTCGCTTTTTCCATGGCGATGCGCATGGCATGCGGACCGGATACCAGTCCCAAGGCCTCATCGGCATCCAAGGTTCCGGTGCCGGGTGTTTCATGCACCAGCTTCATGTTGGGTTTGCTGTTCACGCGTTTGGCTTCCCAAAGTCTGACATAGCCTGAAAGTCGGGCAACGCCGTGCGAGTCTATCCCGCGTAAATCAGCACGAATAAGCACGTCGGCAGCCTGTTTGGCATCGCGCTCGCTGCATCCTATCGCTAAAAAAACGTTTTCTGTAAACTGCCGTAATCGGCCTTCTTCAAATACCCCTCTTGTACTCATTATTGCATGCTTTTCGCCATCAGTTCGGCGATGTGCAGCACCTGTATCTTCAAACTTTGGTTGCGAATGATAGCATCCAAATGCAGCAGGCAGGCGCTGTCGGTTGATACGATATATTCGGCTCCGGCCTCCAGGGCATACTGAAGTTTGCGGTTGCCTAGGGCGACGGATTCATTCTCATCTTTCACACTAAAAATTCCCCCAAAACCACAGCATTGCTCTTGTTCCGGAAGTTCTAATAAAGTCAAGCCTTGTATCTTTTCCAAAATGGTTCTCGGGGCTTCCTTGATTTTGCATTCGCGCAGTGCTTGGCAGGCATCCATGTAGGCTACCTTGCCGTTGAACTTCATAAACAAGCGACTCAAATCTCGCTTCTCCACAATGAACTCCGTGAATTCTTTCAGGTTTTTTTGCAGCGATTTGCATTGGTTGTGCACTACGGAGTTGTAGAATAGTTCAGAGTAATCGTTGCGCACCATGCCGGTGCATGCGCCACCCAAGCCTACGGCCGGACGGTCTTTCTGAAACTCGCGGATGAATTTCTCACCCACCTCTTTGGCGTCTTCCCAATAGCCGGCATTGTAGGCTGCCATGCCGCAGCAGGTTTGTTCCGTATTGTAATGAACCCAGCAATCCAAGGCTTCCAAAACCTTGACCATGGCCATGCCCGTCTCCGGTTTAAACTGGTCTACATAACAGGGAATGAATAGGTCGACGTGCACGCTGCAAAGTAATAAGAAGAAATGGAATTTAGGAATGGGTCGCGATATTCTCTCGGTTACTATCGCGAGCAAGAGAATTGAGCCCAAATGAAGACGCTGCGCGACATTTTCAGGCAAGGTTGAGGTTAAGGTTGAGGTTGAGGAATGAGTACACTATGGTTAAGGTTGAATATCAGCTTCTGTAGGGGCGACACATGTGTCGCCCCTACAGAAGGTGCTATACATCAGATTAGTTGAAGGTCTAGAGCCATGAGCTAATCGAGTTTTTCTAGGAAATCAAGTAGGTCAACCTA
>FWPV01003367.1_pt1 | contig 36370 bp, 28 predicted proteins | sample 2228371 | NCBI WGS metagenome assembly FWPV01 (sample SAMEA103939776, study PRJEB20133) | metagenome | reverse complement strand
ACCACGCATCGGCGTTTTCGCCTGCTATTGCCATCCCACAATTGACCAGGTGGTGGACGTGGATGATCTGTTGGCCTTCGTCAAAGGTCTGCCCGGCGTGGTCCATGTCCAGGCTCTGGAATATGGCTGTCTGCCCGGCGGGCCAGAGGCGATCCAGGCCGCTATCCGCGAACACAACCTGAATCGGGTGGTCATCGGCGCCTGCACGCCGCGCACGCACCTGGCCCTGTTCCACCACACCATCCGCCAGGCAGGGCTCAACCCCCAATTGCTCGAATTTGTGAGCCTGCGCGACAACTGCGCCTGGGTTCACCAGAACAATCCCAGGGGGGCAACACGCAAAGCCAAAGAAGAGATGCGGGTGGGCGTGGCACGGGCCCGACACCTACAGCCCTACAGCAAGGAAAAGCGCCCCTTTGAACGCTCAGCCCTGGTCATCGGCGGGGGCCTGGCCGGCATGACGGCGGCGCTGTCCATCGCCGACGAAGGGTACGACGTCTATCTGGTGGAAAAGACCGACAAACTGGGGGGCAACCTGCGCCACCTGTACATGACCGCCGAAAGCCCCAACCCCCAGCGGTTGCTCCAGACCCTGATTAAGCGGGTACATAGCCATGAACGGATCGCCCTCTATCACAATACCCAGGTCATCGGCTTCGAGGGGCACGTGGGCAACTTTCGCACCCGCCTGAGCTCCTCTGGCAATGGAGAGCCCCCTCGTTGCTGGGAAATCAGGCATGGGGTGACGGTGGTGGCGACCGGCGGCTACGAGTACAAGGGCAACGTCTTCCTCTATGGTCAGGATCCCCGCGTTGTCACCCAACTGGAGCTGGAGAAACGGCTGTGGGAGAATGTAGATGCGGCGCGAGAGCTGCGACAAGTGGTGATGATCCAGTGCGTTACCCCACCGGAGCAAGAGATCCACTACTGCAGCCGCACCTGTTGCACCAACACCATGAAAAACGCCATCCGCATCAAACAGATCAACCCCGACTGCCAGGTGTATGTCCTGTACAAAGACCTGATCACCTATGGCTTTCGTGAAGAGTATTATACCGAGGCGCGGGAACGGGGGGTGATTTTCCTGCGCTACGAAGCAGACGACCCACCCCAGGTTCAGGTCAGTTATGGGCAGCTCCAGGTGCGGGTGAAGGATGTGATCCTGAACCAACAGCTCACCTTCACCCCCGATCTGCTGGCCCTTTCGATGGCGACGATGCCGGCCGAAACCAACCGCGAGCTGGCCCGGCTGTTGGACGTGCCCCTATCGAGCGAGGGCTTTTTCATGGAAGCGCATCTGAAGCTGCGGCCTATGGACTTTACCCGCGAAGGGGTGTTCCTGGCCGGTCTGGCCCACTACCCCAAGTTCATCGAGGAGACCATTGCCCAAGCCCTGGCCACCGCCGGGCGAGCCATGACCATCCTGAGCAAAGAACGCCTGGAAGTAGGTGGAACCATCGCCATTGTGGATCAAGCCAAGTGTGTGGGTTGCCTGACCTGCGTCCGAGTTTGCCCCTTCCACATCCCCAAGATCGATCGCCAATCTGTCGGTGTGGGCGCTATCGTCGGCGCGGCCTATATCGAGCCTTCGTTGTGCACCGGCTGTGGTACCTGCACCAGCGAGTGCCCGGCCAACGCGATCCAGCTACGCCACTACCGCGACGATCAGTTGGTGCTGGCCGAGGAGCCGATCCTGGGTCAGTGGCTGGCGGCAAGTTAAAAGAGGGATGAATGAGTGACAATGGATTCGAGCCAGAACTAACCGCTTTCACCTGCATCTACTGTGGCAGCATGGCGGCTGATACCGCCGGGGCACTGCGCGTCTCCTACCCGGCCAACGTCAAGCTGTTCCGCTTTCCCTGCACCGGCAAGGTGGACGTGGAATATATCCTGAAAGCCTTTGAAGAGGGGGCCGATGGCGTCTATATCGTGGCCTGCTCCATCGGCAACTGTCACCACCTGCACGGCAATGTGCGGGCCACCAAGCGCCTGGCCTATGCCCGCCAGCTCCTGGAGCAGGTCGGTATTGAGGGCGACCGGCTGGGGATCTTTTACATGTCGGGCAGCCAGGCCCATGCCTTTGCCAACGCCGCCGAGCAGATGACGGAGCGTGTCCGCAAGCTGGGACCCAGCCCGCTGCGGCGCACGGCTCCCAAGCAAGGAGTCGGCCATGGAGACGAGGATTGAAACCGGGCCGATAGACCCCACCTTCGCCGACCAGATCGCCGCCGAACCAGGCGGCGAGCATATCCGGCGATGCTTTGCCTGCGGCACCTGCACCGCCTCTTGCCCGGTCCGCGAAGTGACGGAACGCTACAACCCGCGCCGCATCATCCACATGGCCGTTCTGGGGTTGCGAGAAGCGGTGTTGTCCAGCGACTTTATCTGGCTGTGCTCGACCTGCTATGCCTGCTACGAACGCTGTCCGCAGGATGTACGCATCACCGAGCTGATGCACGCCATCAAAAATATCGCCGTCCGCGAGGGATATATCCACCCCTCCTTCCGTTCACAGGTAGACCTGTTGCGGCGTCACGGTCGGCTGTATGACATCACCGCTTTCGAGAATGAGCGGCGGACCGAACAGGGCCTGCCGGCCATCATCGAACACGCCGAGGAGTTTGCTGCAATCCTGGCAGCCACCGGTCTGGACAGCCTGATCCAGCAAGCTGGGGGAGAAGGATGAAGTACGCGCTCTATTTGGGTTGCACTGCCCCGGTCCGGACCCTGAATTATGAATTGGCGGCCCGCAACACGGCGCGCCACCTGGGGATCGAACTGGTGGACATCAACGACTTTGGCTGCTGTGGCTTTCCGCTCAAATCGGTACACCGCGAAACGGCCCTGCTGTTCTCGGCGCGAAACCTGGCCCTGGCCGAGGAACAGGGGGTGGACCTGTGCGCCCTGTGTAGCTCGTGCACCGGCACACTGGCAGAGGCCAACCACACCCTGCAAAGTGACGACGATCTGCGACAACGCATTAACCAAAAGCTGGAAGCCACTACCGGCCGCCGGTACAACGGCACCATCCGGGTGCGCCACTTTGCCCGAATTCTGTATGAAGAGATCGGCCCGGATCGCATCCGGGAAGCCGTCAAGGTGAACCTGGCGGGCCTGCGGCTGGCAGCCCACTATGGCTGCCACTACCTCAAGCCGGTCGAGGCCCACGATCACTTTGATGACCCGGAGAACCCCCACAGCCTGGACCGGCTGATCGAAGCTCTGGGCGCGACCTCGATCTACTATGAGGGGCGCGAGCAGTGCTGTGGTGGCGGCATCCTGGGCGCCGATGAAGAAACGGCCCTGGCGCTGCCCCACCTCAAACTGGAGCGGATCGCTGCCGCCGGCGCCGACGCGATGGTCATCGTCTGTCCCTTTTGCGACATCATGTACGAGATGCAACAGCGCCGCATCGAAAAGCTGTACGAGACCCGCTACAACCTGCCGGTCGTGTTCTACCCGCAGCTCCTGGGGCTGGCGATGGGCCTCTCAGTCGAAGAGGTCGGCTTGCCGCTCAACCGGATAAAATCTAGAAAGCTCATGGAATTGGCCAGAGGCCAATAGGGTGGGTTAAGTCTCGTCGCCCAAAGTAGAGAGGGATGACCAATGAGGGGATCGTCTAACAGTACCGAAAACAACACGGTCCCAGGCAAACCGATTGGCGCAGCCCTGGTGGTCGGTGGCGGCATCGCCGGCGTCCAGGCCGCATTGGACCTGGCCGAGTCGGGGGTCAAGGTCTATCTGGTCGAACGGGGGCCGGCCATCGGCGGCAAGATGGCCCAGCTTGACAAGACCTTCCCCACCAACGACTGCGCCATGTGCATCCTGTCGCCCAAGCTGGTAGAAGCCGGCCGCCACCGCAACATCGAGATCCTGACCACCACCGACCTGTTGAGCCTGGAGGGCGAGCCGGGCCACTTTACCGCCCGCCTCCGCCGCCGCCCTCGCTATGTCAGCCTCGACCGGTGTACGGCCTGCAGCGATTGTGTCCAGGTTTGCCCGGTCCATGTGCCCAGCGAATTCAACGCCGGCCTGGCCACGCGGACGGCCATCTACAAACCCTACCCGCAAGCCGTGCCCAGCGCTTATGTCATCTCCAAGCGGGGCACCAGCCCGTGCAAAGCCACCTGCCCGGCCGATACCAGTGCGCAGGGGTACATCGCCCTCATCGCCCAGGGGCGCTATCAAGAGGCGCTAGAAGTTATCAAGCAGTACAACCCTTTCCCGGCGACCGTGGGCCGCGTCTGCCACCATCCCTGCGAAACAGAGTGCAACCGTGGCAAAGTGGATAAACCGGTTGCCATTTGCGCCCTGAAGCGGTTTGTGGCCGACACCGTTTACGCCCAGTGGGATCAAAGCGGGCAGGCGGGGGAATTGCGGGAGCTGGCCCCCTTCCCGTGGGCGCCGGAGGAACTGCCCCCGCCGGAAAAGCGTCGGGTGGCCATCGTGGGTGCCGGGCCGGCCGGGCTGTCGGCGGCCCATTTTCTGGCGCGGATGGGCTATCAGGTCACCATCTTTGAGGCGCTGCCGGTGGCCGGCGGCATGGCCCGCGTGGGCATCCCCGCCTACCGCCTGCCCCGCGAGGTGCTGAACCGCGAGATTGACGAGATCCTGAAACTCGGCGTGGAGCTAAAGCTCAACCACCCGGTGCGGGACATCAACAAGCTGTTCGAGGAAGGCTTTGCCGCTATCTTTTTGGCCATCGGCGCCCATGAACCGCAAAAACTGCACATCCCCGGCGAGGACGTGGCCCGGGGGGTCTTTCACGGTGTGCCTTTCCTGCGAGCCGTTGCACTGGGCGAGAAGGCCTATCTGGGCGAACGGGTAGTGGTGATCGGCGGGGGGAACACGGCCATAGACACCGCCCGCACCGCCTTGCGCCTGGGTTCCAAAGATGTGACCATCGTCTACCGCCGCACCCGGGCCGAGATGCCGGCCAACGAGTGGGAGATCGAAGAAGCACTGGAGGAAGGGGTCAAGCTAGAGATCCTGGCCCAGCCGATCGAGGTGCTGCACGAAAACGGCTACGTCACCGGCATCCGCTGTGTGCGGATGCAGCTGGGCGAACCCGATGCCAGCGGGCGGCGGCGGCCAATCCCGATTGAAGGCAGCGAATTCGACATCCCCTGCGATGGGCTGGTGGCAGCCATCGCCCAGGCCCCGGAGATCAGCTTTCTGGACCCCGACCACGGCCTGGAGATCACCCGCCAGGGCACATTCAAGGTCAACCCCCAGACGCTGGAGACCAATCGGCCGGGCATCTTTGCCGGCGGCGACGCGGCAGCAGGGCCAGGGGCGCTCATCGAGGCCATCGCTGCCGGGCGGCGCGGGGCGCTGTCAATAGACCGCTACCTGCGGGGCGCACCGCTGCTCACTCCGCGCGAGCTGCTGCCCCTGCCCACCCACGAGCTGACCGAGGCCGAGATCGCCGACCTGCTGGCCCACAAGCAGGTGGACCTCCGCCCTCGCGTCGAGACGCCCAAAGCGCCGGTCGAGGCCCGCGTCGGCGACTTTCGCGAGGTGGAGCTGTGCCTGAGCGAGGAACAGGCCCAGGCCGAGGCCAACCGCTGCCTGAAGTGCGGCCTTTGCTCCGAATGCTACCAGTGCGTCCTGGCCTGCAAGGCCCACGCCATTGACCACCAACAGGCCCCCTACGAGCAGGAAATAGAGGTCGGCGCGGTGGTGTTGGCCCCAGGCTATGAGCTGTTCAACCCTGAACGTTACTCAGCACTGGGCTACGGGCGCTATGCCAACGTGCTTACCTCCATGCAGTACGAGCGGCTGTTGTCGGCTTCGGGGCCGACGCAGGGACACATCATCCGCCCTTCCGACCATCAGGAACCAAAGCGGATCGCCTTCCTGCAGTGTGTCGGGTCCCGTGACCGCGAGCACGAATATTGCAGTGCCGTGTGCTGCATGTACGCCACCAAAGAGGCGATCCTGACCACCGAACATGTGCCCGGCATCGAGTGCACGGTCTTTATGATGGACATGCGGGCCTTTTCCAAGGGCTTTGATGCCTATTTCCAGCGCGCCAGAGACCAGTATGGCATCCGCTACGTGCGCTATCGAGTGCCCAAGATCGAGGAGGACCCCCTCACCCACAACCTGCGCCTGGTCTACGAAACCGCCGATGGACAGTGGCGACGCGATGAATTCGACCTGGTGGTGCTCAGCGTGGGCATGGAGTACCCTGCTGGCGCCCAGGAGCTGGCCAGGGCAGCAGGCATCGAGCTGAACGAGCACGGCTTTTGCCAGACCAACCCCTTCCATCCGGTGGAGACAACGCGGCCCGGTGTGTACGTCTGCGGGGCCTTTGCCGAACCCAAGGACATCCCCGACAGCGTTATCCAGGCCGGGGGCGCAGCCGCAGCCGCCTTGGCAACGGTCGGACAGGCGCGGGGCACGCTGGTCCGCCCGGCCGAATACCCGCCAGAAATCGAGGTCCGGCCAGAGGAGGAACCACGCATCGGCGTATTCATCTGCTCCTGCGGCAGCAATATCGCCGGGGTGGTGGACGTGGCCGATGTAACGGCCTACGCCGCAACCCTGCCCAACGTCGTCCACGCCGAAAACACCATGTACACCTGCTCTGCCGACTCGCTGAAACTGATCCAGGAGCGGATTGCGGAAAAGAGGTTGAACCGGGTCATCGTCTCGTCATGCACGCCGCGCACCCACGAGCCGATCTTCCGCGACACCATCCGCCAGGCCGGCCTGAACCCCTACCTGTTCGAGATGGCCAACATCCGCGATCAGGATTCCTGGGTCCACGCCCGCTGGCCCGACCGGGCGACGCAGAAGGCGCGTGACCTGACCCGCATGGCCGTGGCCCGCTCGCGGCGGCTGCGGCCACTCTATACCCAGGAGCAGTCGCTGTTCCACAGCGCCCTGGTCATCGGCGGGGGGGTGGCCGGCATGACGGCCGCCCTCAACCTGGCCGACCAGGGGTATGACGTGACCCTGGTGGAGCGGGAGAAGGAGCTGGGAGGCCATGCCCGTCGCCTGTCGGTGACCGGCGAAGGCGCCGATATTCGGGCCTTCCTGGCCGATCTGATCGCCCGCGTGACAAACCACCCCCGCATCGAACTGTTGACCGACCATGAGGTGGTCAAATCATCCGGCTTTGTGGGCAATTTCAAGACCACGGTTGCCTGTCGCTCCGACCCAACCCAACGCTTGATCGAGCATGGGGTGACCATCATTGCCACCGGCGGACAGGAATATCGAGGCCCGGCTTACGGCCTGGGCCACGACCCACGCATCCTCACCCAAACCGATCTGGAACAGCTATTGGCTGCCGGCAGCGCCCAATCCAAGATCCAATCGCTGGTAATGCTCCAATGTGTCGGCCCGTGGGACGAGGAAAGGGGCGACGACCATTTCTATTGCAGCCGCATCTGTTGCTCTGTGGCGGCGAAAAATGCCCTGCGGCTAAAAGAGCAAAATCCGGCAACCCAGGTCTATGTGCTCTACAACCGCGACATCCGCACCTACGGCTTTAATGAGACGCTATACACCCGGGCACGGGAGGCGGGGGTCGTCTTTGTGCGATACAGAGAGGGGACTCGGCCTCAGATCAGCACAGATGGCCGGCTGGAGATCACGGTCCAGGATGAAGTGCTTGGCCAGGCAGTAACCTTCCGCCCCGACCTGCTGGTGCTCTCGGCGGCGGTTATCCCTGCCGCCGGCAGCCGCGAGCTGGCCGAGCTGCTGAAATTCTCCTGCACGCTGGAGGGCTTTTTCCTGGAGGCCCACGTCAAGCTCCAGCCGGTGGACTTTCCGGCGGAGGGGTTGTTCCTGGCCGGCAGTTGCCACTATCCCAAGCTGCTGGACGAGACCATTGCCCAGGCCGGAGCAGCAGCGGCACGGGCGGCGCGTATCCTGTCCAAAGACTCCTTGGAGGTTGGTGGTGTCGTGGCGGTAGTGGAGGCAGAAAAATGTACCGGCTGCCTGACCTGCGTGCGCATCTGCCCCTTTAACGCGCCGCAGATCAACCCGGCGCTGACCGGCGTGGGGGGCATCGCCGGGGCCGCCGAGATCACCGCCGCTGCCTGTCGGGGCTGTGGCCTGTGCCCGGCCGAGTGCCCGGCCAAGGCGATCCAGCTGCAACATTTTACCGACGATCAGATCCTGGCCAAGGAAGACGCGCTGTTCGAGGCGATTGATGCAGCATTGGAGAACAGACCATGACCGATTTTGAACCTCAGGTATTGGCCTTTGCCTGCCACTACTGCGCCTATGCCGCTGCAGACCTGGCGGGGTCTATGCGGCTGAATTACCCGCCCAACGTCAAGGTGTTGCATCTGCCCTGCACCGGCAAGGTGGATGTCATCTACTTGCTGCGGGCGTTTGAAAAAGGGGCCGATGCCGTATTTGTCGCCGGTTGACTGAAGGGCACCTGTCATTACCTGGAAGGTAATCTGGGCGCCGAACGCAGGGTCAACTATACCAAAAAACTGCTGGCCGAGGTCGGCCTGGAGCCGGAGCGGCTGGAGATCTTTTTCCTCTCCTCGGCAGAGGGGACACGATTTGCAGAGATTGCGACCGAGATGACGGAGCGAGCCCGCGAGTTGGGACCGAATCCACTGAAAAAGGGGAGAAATAGGGACTGAGGTAAGCCGATGGCCCAAGCACGAGCTGTGGCTGGAATCGAATACTGGCAGTCGGACAAAGTTGCCCGACAACCCATCTACTACCCCGAATCGGATGGTGAACCCATGGCCGAAACCGATGTGCACCGCAAACAGATGATCTATCTCATCGAAGCGCTGGAGGATCGCTACCGAGACGATCCCCAGGTCTACGTGGCCGGCAATCTGTTCATCTACTACGTCGAGGGAGATCCGTTCCAGTTCATCGCACCGGACGTGTTTGTCGTGTTTGGCGTGCCCAAGAGAGACCGGCGCGTCTACAAACTATGGGAGGAAGGCCGGGCGCCCGACATTGTCATTGAGCTGACCTCGCTGACCACTGTGCAGCAGGACCGGGGGCCGAAAAAGGGCACCTACGAGATGCTGGGAGTACGCGAGTATTTTATCTTTGATCCGCTGGGCGAGTACCTGGACCCACCTCTGGTGCGCTATCGGTTGGAGGACGAGGTGTACTGGCCAAAGGCCGGCGAGCGGCTGGACAGCGCCATTTTGGACCTAGAGCTTCGCGTGGAACAAGGTCTGTTACGGCTGTACGATCCCAAAACAGGGGAAAAGCTGTTGACGCCGCTCGAAGCACAGGAAAAGGCACGACAAGAGGCCGAGCGTCGCCGCCAGGCCGAAGCTGAAGTGGAGCGTTTGCGGGCAGAGATGGCCCGACTTCGGAAATGACGATTGCAACCTGATTGGTAGCCGACATCCTAAAGATGCAGGTTTTTCAACAAGTGACTTTCTGGCATGAAAAAACCGCCTATGCGAATGGAGGGTAAAGAATGATAGTAGCGCAACAGAAGCCTCTGGAAGAGATCAAGGGCATGATTGCCGCCGCTAACAAGGTGCTCATTCTTGGCTGTGGCACATGCGTAACGGTCTGCTTTGCCGGAGGCGAAAAAGAGGTTTCGATTCTGGCCTCGCAGCTCAGAATGGCCACCCGCCTGGACGGAAACGAGAAGGAGATCCTCGAGTTCACCGTCCAGCGCCAGTGCGAGTACGAGTACAACGAGCTGGCAGCAGATTACATCCGCGAAGCCGACCTGGTCGTCTCGCTGGCGTGCGGCATCGGGGTGCAGACGGTGAACGAGCAATTTCCGGAAAAGCTGACGGTGCCCGGCCTGAACACCAACGGCCTGAGCCAGCCGACCGAACAGGGGGTCTGGGTCGAACGCTGCCAGGCCTGTGGCGACTGCGTCCTGGCCCTGACCGGCGGGCTGTGCCCCATCGCCCGCTGTGCTAAGAGCTTGCTCAACGGGCCGTGTGGCGGCTCGCAACGCGGCATCTGCGAGGTGTACGCCGAACGGGAAACCCCCTGTGTCTGGGACCAGATCTACCACCGTCTGAAAGATCTAGGGCAGCTAGACAAACTGCTGGAGCTGCGGCCGGCCAAGAACTGGCACCCCAGCCGCGATGGTGGCCAGCGCAAAATCGTGCGGGAGGATTTGCGACTATGAGTGACAACGGATATATCGTCGGCAGCAACCTGGAAAAAGCTCTCAAGGCCGGCTATTTCGTCGCCACCGGCGAACTTGGCCCACCACAAAGCGCCGACCGCAAGGTGATCGAACACAAAGCCCAGTTCCTGAAAGGGATTGTCGAGTCGGTCAACATCACCGACAACCAGACCGCTGTGGTACGCATGTCTTCGATCTCGGTGGCGGTCATCCTCATGGAGATGGGCATCGAGCCCAACATCCAGATGACCTGCCGGGACCGCAACCGCATCGCCATCCAGAGCGACCTGCTGGGCGCCTATGCCCTGGGCTGCCGCAACCTGTTGTGCCTGACCGGCGACCACCAGACCTTTGGCAACCACCCCCAATCCAAGAACGTCCACGACCTGGATTCCATTTCGTTGTTGATGATGTGCCGCGACATGCGCGACAAAAAGGTCTTCCAATGCGGCGAGCCGATCAAGGGCCAGGAACCGCGCTTTTTCCTGGGGGCAGCCGCCAACCCCTTTGCCGATCCCTTCGAGTTCCGGCCCTACCGGCTGGGCAAAAAGGTCCAAGCCGGGGCCGACTTTATCCAGACCCAACTCATCTTCAACGTGCCCAAGTTCCGGGAATTTATGCGCCGCGTGGTAGACCTGGGGCTGCACGAAAAGGTCTACATCCTGGCCGGGGTAGGCCCCATCAAGAGTCTGGCAGCAGCCAAATATATGGCTACCAAAGTGCCGGGGATGGAGGTGGACCCGGAATATATCGAGCGCATGACCAGCTGCACCAAGGGCCTGCCCTCCCTGGCCGAGATCAAGGCCATGCCCCCCCAAGAAGCCGCCGAAGCCAGGCGCCTGCGCCAGCAAGCCTCTGAGGAAGAGGGGATCAAGATCTGCGTCGAGATCATCAACGAGTGCAAAAAGATCGAGGGGGTAGCCGGCGTCCATATCATGGCCATCGAGTGGGAAGAGGCAGTGAACGAGATCGTCAAACGGGCCCAAATCGGCCCCAAATACGATCCGGCACGGCAAAATCTGGAAAAGTGATGAGAAGCCACCCATGACGATCATCTTACGAACCGACCTCGCCCAAGAGATCAAGCAACGCTGCGGCGAGAACGTCTTTTTGTGCTATCAGTGCAAAAAGTGTACGGCCGGCTGCCCGGTGGCAGCTTATTTTGACCTGACGCCCAACCAGGTGCTGCGAGCCTGCCAATTTGGGCAGACCGAACTGGTGCTCAACTCCCGGACCATCTCCCTCTGCGCTGCTTGCGAGACCTGTTCCACCCGCTGCCCTCAGGGCATTGACATCGCCCGGATCATGGACGAGCTGGAGATCATGGCCCAGGAGATGGGCATCAAGCCCAAAGTGCCCACCGTGCCCATGTTCTACAAATCGGCCAACCGGGGCATCAACTGGTTCGGGCGGATGTGGGAGCTGGGGCTGATGGCCGAGCTATATGGGCGCGAGTTCCTGGCCGGGCAGATGAACTGGAAGCAGCTTTTCAAATACGACCTGGCGATGGCCCTCAAGATGTTCCGCAGCGGCAAGCTGAAACTCCTGCCCAGCATCGCTCGCCGACCGCGACGCAGCCGACGGCAGGCAAAAGCCCTCGAGGCAGACACGCTTGGCGTGCCTGCCTATCCAGAGATGCATCCGGCCACCGCGCCGGCTGCTGCCCAGAGCAACGTCATCTCCTACTATCCCGGTTGCAGCCTGCATGCCACCGGCATCGAGTATCACCTATCCACAATGGCCGTGGCTCGGAAGCTGGGCCTAAACCTGGTGGAACCGGAAGGTTGGAAGTGCTGTGGCACCTCGCCGGCCCACAACACTAACCACTATCGTGCCATCAAACTGCCGATGGAAACGCTGGCCATTGCCAAAGAACTGGGCCACAGCTACATGACCATGCCCTGCGCCGCCTGTTTCTCCCGCTTCCGCATCGCCATACACGAGGTCCAGAACGACCCGGCGCTCCGGCGCAAGATCGCCGCCGACATCGGATTCGAATATACCGGCGGCATCCAGGTGGATAGCCTGCTGACAACCATCACCGACCGCGTGGGCTACGAGGCAGCCGCCCAACCGGTGGTCAAGCCGCTAGAGGGGCTCAAGGTCGCCTGTTACTATGGCTGCCTGCTCACCCGCCCGCCCGATGTAACCGGCGAGGAACACTATGAATACCCGACCAACATGGACCGACTGATGGTGGCCCTGGGCGCCGAAGCAGTGGAGTGGTCGTACAAGACCGACTGCTGCGGTGGTTCGCTCTCGCTCAGCACGCTAGAGGTCGCCCTGGACCTGAGCCACAAAATCCTGAAAAACGCCATCGAGTGCGGCGCAGACCTCATTGTCACCGCCTGCCCCCTGTGCCACGCCAACCTGGACCTGCGTCAGAACCAGATCAACGACGAGTATGGCGGCGAGTTCAACATGCCCATCGTCTACTTTACCCAAATGATGGGCGTGGCCTATGGCCTGGATGCCAGGACCCTGGGGCTGGACAAACATCTTTCCGATGCCATTGGCTTGTTGAAGGAGAAAGGGCTGTTGGCGGCCTGACCGGGAAAAGGGTTGAAAGCCGTGCCCATTGGCATGGGTTCCTGAGGAGCCGTAGAATCTCCAGCCCGTTATCACTAAAATTGAGAGCTTGATGGGGAGGATTTTAAACTATGAAACTCACAGATAAACCCGTTACCACCTTTCTCGACGAACTGGCCAGCAACGCCCCGGCCCCCGGCGGCGGGAGCGTGGCCGCCCTGAGCGGCGCGTTGGGCGCTGCCCTGGTCAGCATGGTCTGCAACCTGACCTTGGGCAAAAAGGGCTATGAAGAGGTGCAAAACGATATTGAGGGCCTGCTGGCCCGGTCAGAGGCGCTGCGCCAGGAGCTGACCGATCTGCTGGAAGCCGATGTGGCGGCCTACACCGCTTACTCCCAGGCAGCCAAGATGCCCAAAGATACCGACGAGCAAAAAGCCGCCCGCACCGAGGCGATGCAGACCGCGCTGAAAAACGCTACAATGGTGCCCATGCGCATCGCCGAGGCAGCGGTCAAGGTCATGGACCTGTGCATGCCCACCGCCGAGAAGGGCAACAAGTGGGCCGTGAGCGACGCCGGCGTGGCCGTGCTGATGGCCGAAGCTGCCCTGCGCAGTGCGGCCCTCAATGTGCTCATCAACCTGGGCAGCATCAAAGATGAAGCGTTCGTCGCCGAAAAACGGGCCCACCTCGATAGCTTGCTGGCGGGCAAAGGCCCCTTGCGCGACCAGGTCTACGATTACGTGCTGGGCAAACTGTAGACCAGCTTTGTCCTTCGTCAAATTGCAAAGGAGGTGAAATCCAATGACTGCAACCATTCTCGACGGAAAAGCCATAGCCAAAACGATGCAGGCCGAGATTGACGCTGCCGTGGCCGAGTTCAAGGAAAAAACCGGCATCACGCCGACCATCGCCGTCGTGCGGGCCGGCGAGGACCCCGGTTCGGTGTGGTACGCCAACGCCATCAAAAAGACAATGGCCGCCCGTGGCATGGAAGCCCAGCTCCATGTGCTGCCGGAGACGGCCAGCCAGGAAGAGGTGGTGGCCCTGGTCGCCAAACTAAATGCCGACCCCACCGTCCACGGCATCATGGTCCAGGAGCCGCTGCCCAAGGGGATTGATGAGGGAGTGGTCAAGGCGGCCCTTTCGCCCGACAAGGATGTGGATGGCGTGCACGAGGTCAACGCCGGACGGCTGGCCATGGCCGCCCCCGCCGGTCGGCCGGCGGGTGTGGGGCCATTTTTTGTCCCGGCTACCCCGGCCGGCGGCATGGAGCTGATGCGCCGTTACGGGGTAGAGTTCAACGGCAAAAACGCCGTGGTCCTGGGCCGCTCCAATATCGTCGGCAAGCCGATGGCTCTGCTGCTGATGCGCGAGAACGCCACCGTCACCGTCTGCCATTCGCGCAGCAAGGACCTGCCCGGCCTGTGCCGGGGCGCCGACATCCTGTGCGTGGCCGTGGGCCGGGCCGAGATGGTCCGGGGCGATTGGATCAAGCCAGGGGCCGTCGTAGTGGACTTTGGCGTCAACGACGTCGAGGGCAAAATGATGGGCGACGTGGCCTATGCCGAAGCGGTCGAAGTGGCGGGCATGATCACACCTGTGCCGGGTGGCACCGGGCCGATGACCAACGTCATGCTCTGCCTGAACTTGTTGGAAGCGGCCAGGCGACAGGTTGGCCAGGCCTAGCCGGGATGAGGATGACTGACCGACAGTCATTAAACCGGTTTCGTTTGACAATCGGGAATGCCTGTGGTAAACTGGCATCATGTTCCATCATAAGCAACACCCTGTCTGTGCAACTGATAGTATAGTTGCTGCTGAATAAGGAGGGAAAGGAATGCTAACCCTGGATTTTGTCAAAGAGTCGGAGCTGTGCAAAGGACTGAGCCAGGAGGTGCTCCAAGAGATCATCCCCCTCTGCCAAGAAGTGGATTACCCGCGCGGGGCTGTCATCTTTGAGGAAAACACCCCGGCCCAGAAGATTTACATCCTGGAATATGGGTTGGTGACGCTACGGATTGACACACCGGCAGGTAAAGAAAAAGTCATGGTCACCGCCATCCGAGACGCCGGCGAGATCTTTGGCTGGTCAGCCCTCATTGCACCGTATGTCTACACCTCAACAGCCGTCTGCCTGGAAGACACCAAAGCCATTGTCGTGGACAGCAGCAAGCTATTGCCGCTGCTAGAACAAAACCCGGCCACCGGCTATATCGTCATGAAAAATGTTTGCGCTGTCGTTGTTTCTCGACTCCGCAAGGCACGGACCGCGCTGATATCAGCCCTCTCTCCAGGGCTTATCAGCCACGGGTGAGCCAGGGGGTCGCACCCATTAAACCTATCAATCAAAGAGGAGGACAAAATGCTTGTTGACATCAAACGCCCCGTACCCAGCGACATCGAGATCGCTCAGGAAGCCAGGATGCGGCCCATTATTGACGTCGCCCGGGACATAGGCCTGACAGAGGATGACCTGGATCTGTACGGCAAGTACAAGGCCAAGGTCCATCTGAACGTGTTGGACCGGTTTGCCGACCAGCCCAACGGCAAGTATATTGACGTGACGGCCATCACCCCCACCCCCCTGGGCGAAGGCAAAACGGTGACAACCATCGGCCTCAGCCAGGCGTTGGCCTACCTGGGCAAAAGGATTATCACCTGCATTCGCCAGCCCTCTCAGGGACCGACGTTCGGCATCAAGGGCGGCGCAGCCGGCGGAGGCTATGCCCAGGTCATCTCTATGGAAGACTTTAACCTGCACCTGACCGGCGACATCCACGCCGTGGGAGCAGCCCACAACCTGCTGGCGGCCGCCATTGACAACCGCCTGCAAAAAGAATCGCGCTGGAGCACCAAATTTTTGGCCAACGCCCTGTGCCCCGACGACCAGTACACCCCCTCGATGCGCAGACGGCTGGCCAAGCTGGGCATCCAGTCGGAAAGGCCCTCCGACCTGAGCGACGCCGACAGAGAGCGGATGTTCCGCCTGGACATTGACCCCTATAGCATCCAGTGGCGGCGGGTTGTAGATGTGAGCGATGCCTCGTTGCGCAACATCATCATCGGCCTGGGCACGGTCAACGATGGGCCGCCGCGACAGGCCGGCTACGACATCACCGTTGCCTCGGAGATCATGGCCGCGTTGGCCCTGTGCAGCGGGCTGGAAGACCTGCGCGAGCGGATGGGGCGTATCATCATCGGCACCAACAAAAAGGGAGAGCCGATCACTGCCGAGGACCTGAACGTGGCCGGGGCCATGACCGTCCTCTTGAAAGACGCCATCATGCCCAACCTGATGCAGACGCTGATGGGCAGCCCGACCTTTGTCCACTGCGGCCCCTTTGCCAACATCGCCCAGGGCAACAACTCTATCCTGGCCGACCGCATTGCCCTGAAACTGGTGGGGCCAGAAGGCTATGTGGTTACCGAATCGGGCTTTGGCGCCGACTGCGGCATGGAAAAGTTCTTTAACATCAAGTGCCGTGTCAGCGGCTTGATACCCAACTGCGTGGTTCTGGTCTGCACCGTCCGCGCCCTCAAGATGCATGGTGGGGGCCCCAAGGTCGTCGCCGGCAAGCCGCTGGACAAAGCCTACACCCAGGAGAACCTGGAGCTGCTGGAGAGGGGATTGCCCAACCTGCTGCAGCACGTTGAGAACGTCCTCAAATTCGGCGTCCCGGTGGTGGTGGCCATCAACCGCTTCAAGGATGACACCGATGCCGAGATTGAGCTAATCCGCAAAGCAGCGGTGGCAACCGGTGCCGAGGATGCGTGCGTCAGCACGGTGTGGGCCGACGGCGGTGCCGGCGGTGTCGAGCTGGCCCAGGCAGTAATGAAGGCTTGCGAAAAGCCGAGCAACTTCCGTTTCCTCTACCCCGACAACATCTCTATCAAGGAAAAGATCGAAATCATTGCCACCGAGATCTACCGCGCCGACGCCGTCAGCTACACCCCGGAAGCGGAAGAAAAGATCAAGCTCTTTACCAACATGGGGCTGAGCCACCTGCCGTTGTGCATGGCCAAGACCCACCTGTCGTTCACCCACGACCCGACGCTCAAGGGAGCGCCGCGCGGCTGGACGCTGCCCGTCACCGACATTCGGGCCAGCGTGGGGGCCGGTTTCCTCTATCCGCTGTGCGGCACAATGCGCACCATGCCCGGCCTGCCCACCCGCCCCGCCTTCACCGACGTGGACCTGGACCTGGCGACGGGCCGCGTGGTAGGTCTCTTCTAGCCAATAAAGTACAATGGGGAGGGCTGTTGCCCTCCCCATTGCTGAGCTTGACAATTTTGATTTGCAACTTGTCTATACAGCCATTCTGTGCTATAATATAGCCAAGCCCCGGAGAAAGGGACGCTATCAAAGGAGGGATTTGCATGGAACGAGCAACGTTCAACATCCCAGCCATGTGGGCCGACCATCATGTGCTGGCCGTGCGTGAAGCACTCTCGCAACTGGCCGGTGTCGAGGAAGTGATCGCCAGCTCGCTGTACCACGATGTGTGGATCACCTACAACCCGGCAGTGGTGACCCCTGAGGCCCTGGCGGACAAACTGGCCGAAGCAGGGTACAAGATCGCCCAGGCCCCCGAGCTGCCCACCTACCCCCTGCGCATTGAGGACTCGTCCGACTGGTTCCAGTTCCAGCAGCGGGTCACCGAGACCGACATGCGCGACCTGGAGATGTCGGGTGATTTTCGCAAGTACTAAGTATTGGAGATGGATTCTAGAGGAGGAACCTAGATGGCTGAATTGAAAAGCATTGACCCTGCGGCTATCGAGATGCTAGAAGTAGCTCAGGCAGCAGGGCTGGAAACAGCTTTTAGCCGGGTCGATCAGATCAAGCCGTGCCCCATTGGCGAAGACGGGGCTTGCTGCAAAATCTGCTTCATGGGCCCCTGCCGCCTGGTAGGCAAGGTCACCACAGGCGTGTGTGGCGCAACGCTGGCAACAGTGGCAGCCCGCAACTTTGCCCGGATGGTAGCCGGTGGGGCTTCGGCCCACTCGGACCACGGACGCGACCTGGCTTTTACTCTCATCGCTGTGGCCAAGGGCGAGGGGCAGGGTTACCGCATCCGCGATGTGGCCAAGCTTTATGCCGTGGCCCGCTACATGAACATTCCTACCACCGGCCGCAAAGTGGAAGAGATCGCCCTGGACGTGGGGAATAAAGCGCTAGAGCAATTTGGCCAGCAGCGCGGCGAGATCATTTACGTCAAGCGCGCTACTGCCAAGCGTCAGAAGCTATGGCACGAGCTGGGCCTCACCCCCCGTGGTGTGGACCGCGAGGTGGTCGAGACGCTACACCGCACCCATGAGGGTGTGGACCTTGACCCGGAAAATATCCTGGACCAGGCCATGCGAACCGCGCTGGCCGACGGCTGGGGCGGCTCGATGCTGGCCACCGACCTGTCCGACATTCTCTTTGGTACTCCCACCCCAGTCCAAAGCCAGGCCAACCTGGGCGTGCTAAAGGATGATGAAGTAAACATTGTTATCCACGGCCACGAACCCACCCTGTCGGAGATGATCGTCGTCGCCTCCCAGGACCCGGAGCTGATCGAGTATGCCAGGAGCAAGGGGGCCAAGGGCATCAACCTGGCCGGCATCTGCTGCACCTCCAACGAAGTCCTGATGCGCCACGGCATCCCGCCGGCCGGCAACTTTTTGCACCAGGAACTGGCGATCATCACCGGCGCGGTGGAAGCGATGGTGGTGGACGTGCAATGTATTATGCAGGCGCTGGCCAGCCTGGCCACACATTTCCACACCGAGCTGATCACCACCTCACCCAAGGCCAAGATTCCAGGAGCTGTGCATGTCCAGTTCGACGAGCACAAGGCGCTGGATTCGGCCAAGGCCATCGTGCGGCGGGCGATTGACAACTACCCCAACCGGGGCAAAACCCACATTCCTCCCTTCACCAGCCCGCTGATCGCCGGCTTTTCGCACGAATATATCGGCTATATGCAGGGGGGCTATTACCGTGGCTCCTTCCGCCCGTTGAACGATGCTGTCATAGCCGGGCGCATTCGCGGTCTGGCCGGTGTTGTGGGCTGCAACAACGCCCGCGTGGCCCAGGATGAGGGGATCATCAATATCATCCGTGAGCTGATCAAAAATGACGTGCTGGTGGTGGTGACCGGCTGCGCGGCCCATGCCTCAGGCAAGCACGGCTACCTCAGCCCGGAGATGATGATGAACGCCGGCCCTGGCCTGCGCGAGGTGTGCGAGGCCATCGGCATCCCACCGGTGCTGCACCTGGGCTCGTGTGTAGACAACAGCCGCATCCTGACTGTGCTCACCCAAGTAGCCACCGAAGGCGGCCTGGGCGAGGATATTGACGACATCCCGGCGGTAGGCATCTGCCCCGAATATATGTGCGAGAAGGCCATTGCTATCGGCACCTACTGCGTGGCTTCAGGGGCTTATGTCCTGTTCGGCGTCCACTCGCCGGTCCAGGCCAGCGAAGAGGTCACCCGCCTGATCTCGGAGGGCTGGGAAAAGAAGGTTGGCGGCAAGCTGGAATTCTACCCCAAATGGGAGGATATCGTCGCCAAGAGCCTGGAGCACATTGATAAAAAGCGCGCGGCCCTGGGTCTGGTCGAATATGATCCGACCCGCTACGGACAGAGCGGTGACGTGCCATTGGCAGCTTTCTTTGCCATTCCACCCGAAGAGCGCAACCTATATAGCCGCAAGGCCTATGTAGACATTAGCGTCTAACATCCAAGGAGGTATCAATGTCCCGATACATTGCCACCCGAGCCCTGCGCGGAGCCAACCTGATCGTCAACGAGTTCGATGCACTGCTGCACAAGGCGCTCGCGGAACTGGGTCCCGATAAGGAAATCAAATTCACCAACACGGCCTACTACCTGCCCACCATCCTGGGCTACACCGGGATAGAGGTGAGCACCATCGGCGGGCTAAAGCCGGTGCTGGACCACTGCCGCACCCTGTTGCACCCGATACCCACCGACAGGACCTGGCTGCCCTACCTGGGCGAAACCCTGGACGCCGGCGTGGCCACCCTGCTGGCCGAGGAAGGGATCATGGGCATCCGCTTTGCCTACGGCCTGGAGCCGCAAAAGATGCCCGGCCTGGAGCTGACCGGCTCCAGCGCCCCCGCCCCCGGCTATCTGAACGGCCCGATTGACGACATCCAGCTCCGCAGCTGGGGCATTCAGCTGGTGGACGGACGCATGCCCGGCTTTGCGGCTGTCATCGGCTATGCCCGGACCAACCAGGCAGCGGTCGAGATCGTCCGCCAGCTCCAGCAGCGCAATATCCTGATCTTCCTGAGCGGCAATGTCAACGGCCGGAGCATCATCCACCAGCTCATGGAAGAGGGGGTGGAGATGGGCTACGACACCTACATCGTGCCCTTTGGCCTGGACACCATCTCTACCGTCTACCCGTTGGGCTTTGCCACCCGTTCGGCGCTGACCTTTGGCGGGATGAAGGGCGGCCAGGCCCGCGACATTCTGCTCTACAACAAATACCGCGTCTTTGCCTTTGCCCTGGCCCTGGGCGAAGTAGACGACCTGAAATATGCCACGGCTGCCGGGGCCATCACCTACGGCTTCCCCGTCCTGGCCGATACGGTCATCCCCGAAATCCGGCCCACCGGCATCACCCAGTATGAGCATGTCATCTCTATGCCTTGGGACGACATCGAGGGGGCCGACGATGCCGAAAAAGCAGCCCGCTTTGTGCAAAAAGCCATCGAAGTGCGCGGCGTCAAGATCAAAGTCACCGAGGTGCCGATCCCGGTGCCCTACGGCTCGGCCTTTGAGGGCGAGCGGGTGCGTAAAGAGGACATGCGCGTCGAGTTCGGCGGCAAATACTCCCGCGCTTTCGAGTACCTGCGCATGGTGGACCTGGATCAGGTAGAGGATCACAAGATCGAGGTAATCGGCCCTGACTTTGACACCGTGCCGGTCGGTAAGGCGATGGACCTGGGCATCCTGGTCGAGGTGGCCGGGCGCAAGATGCAGGAGGATTTTGAACCGGTGCTGGAACGGCAGATCCACTACTTTATCAACGGCGCGTCGGGCATCCAGCACATCGGCCAGCGGGATATTGCCTGGATCCGCATCAGCAAGGCGGCGGCCGACAAGGGCTTTACCCTGAAACACTTTGGCGAAATCCTCTACGCCCGTTTCCACAGCGACTTTGGGGCCATCGTGGACAAGGTCCAGATCAAGATCATCACCGATCCGACCCTGCACGCCGAGTGGTTGGAAAAAGCCCGCGCCGCCTACGATTTCCGCAACAAGCGCCTGGCCGAGATGACCGACGAGGCGGTAGAAGAGTTCTACTCCTGCACCCTGTGCCAGAGCTTTGCCCCCAACCACGTGTGTGTGGTCAGCCCAGAGCGCCTGGGGTTGTGCGGCGCCTATAACTGGCTGGATTGCAAGGCCAGCTACCAGATCAACCCCACCGGCCCCAACCAGCCGATCCCCAAGGGGCGGGCCCTTGACGAATGGCGCGGGGTTTTTGAGAACGTGAATGCCTTTGTGCAGCAGGCCTCTCACGGCGCGGTGGAAAGCGTGACCATGTACTCCATTATGGAGACGCCGATGACCTCCTGCGGCTGCTTCGAGTGCATTATGATGATCCTGCCGCTGTGCAACGGCTTTATGATCGTCAGCCGCGAAGACCCCAGCATGACCCCGGCAGGCATGACCTTCTCGACGTTGGCCGGCATGGCTGGCGGCGGCCTGCAGACCCCCGGCGTGATGGGCCACGGCAAGTACTTTATCGTCAGCAAAAAGTTCATCCGCGCCGATGGCGGCCTGAAGCGTATCGTCTGGATGTCCAGTTTCCTCAAAGAAACAATGGCCGAAGAGCTAAAAGAGGCTGCCATCCGCGCCGGCGACCCCGACCTGATTGACAAGATCGCCGACGAGCGGGTGGCAACCACCGAGGAAGAGGTGCTGGCCTACCTGGAGCAGACCGGGCACCCGGCGCTCACGATGGAACCTTTGATGTAGAGGGCGGGAGAAGAGATCAAGGAGCCGGCAACTTCTGACCCTTTACCCTTGCCCTCAAATGATGCATGACAATCAGCAGCAAGGAATACCCCCTTGCTGCTGATTATGTAAAGACATATCCTGACATCTTTGTTTGGAAGGTTTTGGTCAAATTGACCCGTACAACTTTATAGGGAGGAGGATCTATGCCAGTCACAGTAGAGATTCCAAAAGAAAAGTGGACCGGCAGCATCCGGCAGGTGACCCTGGGGGCCACCGCCGCCCAAGGCGGCACCCGGAGCAAAACGGTCACCGTTGGCGGAGAGACAACGTTGCCCTTTCTGTTCTTCGAGGGCGACATCCCCAACCCGCCGGTTGTTGCTATCGAGATCCAGGATAGCTACCCTGCAGACTGGTCGCCGGTGCTGCTGCAAGCGTGGGGCGATACGCTCAAAGACCCGGCGGCCTGGGCCAGCAAAGCCGAAGAGCTGGGAGCCGAGGTGATCATGCTCCGCCTGCGGGGCACAGACGCCGACGGCAAGCCGACCACTGCTCAACAGGCTGCCGCCACGATCAAGACGGTGCTTGGCGCCACCGGTCTGCCCCTCATCGTCCGGGGGCCAGGTCAGGCCGAGCGAGACAACGAGCTGTTGGTGGCCGTGGCCGAAGCTGCCCCCGGCGAGCGGCTGGCCCTGGGCCTGTGTGAGGACAAGAACTATCGGACCATCGTCGCTGCCGCATTGGCCCACGGCCATCTGGTGATCGCCAGCAGCCCGATTGACGTCAACCTGGCCAAGCAGCTCAACATCCTGATCAGCGACATGCGCCTGCCTTTGGACCGGGTGCTCATGGACCCCACCACCGGGGCGCTGGGCTACGGGCTGGAGTACACCTACTCGGTCATGGAACGCCTGCGCCTGGCCGCCCTGACCGGCGACAGCATGACCCAGCAACCGATGATCTGCTTCGTCGGCGAGGAGAGCTGGCGGCAAAAGGAGTCGCGGGCCACCGAGGGGGTTCCTGCTCAATGGGGCGATATTGAAAAACGGGCCATTACGTGGGAAATTATAACAGCAACGGCCCTGTTGGAATCGGGCGCCGACATTGTCGTGCTCCGTCACCCCCAGACGGTCGGCGTCATCCGCGACACCATTGCCCGGCTCATGGCCCATTAGTCGCTACTGGTCGCTCACGAAAGGAGAGGTAAAGATGGCACTGTCAGGGCTTGAAATCTACAAGTTATTGCCAAAAACCAACTGCAAAGATTGCGGCTTCCCCACCTGCCTGGCCTTCGCCATGAAGCTGGCTCAGAAGCAGGTCGAGCTGGATGCCTGTCCCCATGTATCAGCGGAGGCAAAAGAGGCGCTCTCCAGCGCGTCGGCGCCCCCCATCCGCCTGATCAAGATGGGCAGCGGCGAGCGGGAGTTCCAGGTGGGCAACGAGACGGTCATGTTCCGCCACGAAAAGACCTTTTTCAACAAACCGGGCCTGGCGCTGCGGATCAAAGACACCGAATCGGCAGACGTTGCTGCCGCCAAGGTCGAAACGGTGAACGCCTACAGCGTCGAGCGGGTGGGCATAAACATGACGTTCAACGCCATCGCCATCGAGAACGCGTCGGGTGATGCCGCCACCTTTGCCGACACCGTCGCAGCGATACGGGCCAAGACCGACCTGCCCTTCGTGTTGATGTCGCACAATGCCGACGCCCTCCAGGCGGCGCTGGCCAAAGAAGGCGGCCACAAGCCGCTCTTGTATGCGGCGACAACCGAGAACTGGGAAAAGATGGCCGCTGTGGCCAAGAACGGCGGCGTATCGCTGGCCGTGCTCAGCCGGAATGGTCTGGACGAGCTGGCCGACCTGTCGAAAAAGCTCAACGACGCCGGCGTGGCCGATCTGGTGCTCGACCCCGGCAGCCGCGATCTGGCCCGGTCGCTTGCCCAACTGACCCAGATTCGCCGCCTGGCGCTGAAAAAGAACTTTCGCCCGTTGGGCTTTCCCATTATCACCTTTGCCGGCGAAGTGGCCGACACAGCCGAAGCCGAGGTGGTCGCCGCTGCGCAGTATATCGCCAAATATGCCGGCATCGTGGTTCTGGACCACTTTGACCCGGCCGTGGCCTATCCGCTGCTCACGCTGCGGCTGAACATCTACACCGACCCGCAGAAGCCGATCTCGGTCGATCCGGGCATCTACGAGTTCAACCACCCGACGGCTGCCGCGCCGCTGCTGACCACCACCAACTTCTCGCTGACCTACTTTAGCGTGGCCGGCGAGCTGGACAGCAGCGGGATGCCGGCCTGGTTGCTGATCTGCGACGCCGAAGGGATGAGTGTGTTGACCTCTTGGGCGGCGGGCAAGTTCGACGCCGAGACGATCGCCAAGGCGGTCAAGACGACCGGCATTGCCGAAAAGCTGAGCCACAAAAAGATCACCATCCCCGGCCTGGTAGCGGTCCTGTCCGGCGACCTGGAAGAGGAGCTGCCCGGTTGGGAGATCCAGGTCGGCCCGCGCGAGGCGGTGGACATTCCGGCCTATCTGAAGTTCTGGAAGTGAGGGGGTGCAGATAGTTGGCCGGTGGTTCGTCAAGGGACATGGTCGAAGGACGCGGCAAGAAAGCGATCGTTGTCTTTAAACCCTCAGGCCAGGTAGTTGAGGTCGAGGTCGGCACGCTGTTGTCAGACGCGGCCATCCAGGCTGGCGTTACTTTGAACCTGCCTTGTGGCGGGCAGGGGCGCTGTGGCCGCTGCCGGGTCAAAGTAGAACATGGCGCCATCAGCCACCGCAGTGGGGTGCGCCTGACCTCGGCAGAGATAGAGGAGGGCTGGGCCCTGGCCTGCCAGACAGTCCTCAAAGGCGACGCCGTCGTGCTGGTGCCGGAGCAGGAAAAGGTTGGGGTCGAGTTTGTCACCAAGACGGTTGGGGCCGAGCGGGTTGCGCTGGCCGCCGAATTCGGCGGCGAGCTGGACCCCAGCGTGCGTCGCGCCCACCTGACCATCGAGCCACCCAGCCTGGAAGATCAGACCACCGATTGGGACCGGCTGTTGCGGGCGCTATCGCTCCAGCATGGCATTCAACACGTGACGGCCAGCCTGCCCATGCTCCGCACCCTGGCCCGCGATCTGCGCGAGGCAGAGTGGAACGTGACAGCGGTGTTGGACATGGCCGACCCGATAGCCGATCCCTGTGCCCGGCCAAGGCTCGTTGACCTGTTGCCCGGCAACCAGACCGATCGCTGCTATGGCGTGGCAATAGACATCGGCACCACCTCGAACGTCATCTACCTGGTTGACCTGCTTCGGGGCAGGGTGATTGACCGTGCTTCGGCCTACAACGCCCAGATTCAGGCTGGCGAAGACATTATCTCGCGCATCATCTTTGCGCAAAAGCAGGATGGCTTGCATCGCCTGCAAAGGTTGGTGCTCAAAACGCTCAACGGCCTGCTGGACGAGCTGACCGAGCGCAACCAAATCCCACCCCGGCAGATCAGCAAGGCGGTGGTGGCCGGCAACACGACCATGATCCAGCTCTTTCTGGAACTGGACCCCAAGTATATCCGCGAGATGCCGTTCATCCCGACCGTCAGCCAGCCCCTGCCGGTAACAGCCGAGGAGATCGGCCTGAACATCAACCCCCAGGCTACGGTGGATTGTCTGCCGGTGGTCGGGGCTTATGTCGGGGCCGACATCACCGCCGGGGTGCTCGCTTCGGGCATGTACGACACCGAGGCGCTGACCCTGTTCATTGACGTGGGCACCAACGGCGAGATCGTGCTGGGCAACCGCGACTGGCTGATCACCTGTGCCTGCTCGGCCGGTCCGGCCTTTGAGGGCAGCGGCGTGCGCCACGGGATGCGGGCCACCGCCGGGGCTATCGAGGAGGTGTGGATCGATCCCCACACCTATGAACCGACCTGCCAGACCATTGGTGGGCTACCGGCGCGGGGCATCTGTGGCTCAGGGATGATCGGCCTGCTGGCCGAAATGTTTATCACCGGCGTGATAGACAAGGCCGGCAAGGTCCGGCGCGACCTGCCCACGCCCCGGGTGCGTGTGGGCGATCATGGCGGGGAGTATGTGGTGGTGTGGGCCAATCAATCAGGCATCGGCACCGACATTGCCATCAACGAGGTAGATATTGCCAACCTGCTGCGCACCAAGGGAGCGATCTATGCCGGATTCTCGGTGCTGGTCCGCAGCGTGGGCCTGGAGCTGGCCGACGTCGAGCAGGTGCTCATCGCCGGGGCGTTTGGACAATATATCAACATCGAAAAGGCGATTCAGATCGGCCTGCTGCCCGACATGCCCTGGGACCGCTTCCGCTATCTGGGCAATACCTCGGCCTTGGGGGCGTTCTACTCCCTGGTCTCGCGCCCCATGCGCCGCCAGGTGATCCAGGTTGCCCAAAAAATGACCTATCTGGAACTGTCGGCTGACAACAGCTTCTACGATCAGTTCATGTCCGCGTTATTCCTGCCGCACACCGACCTGACCGCCTTTCCCTCGGTGATGCGGCTGCTGGAAGGTCGAGAGCTATAGTCTGTTCGTCTATCGTCAGAAGATGAGGCGGGGAAATAGCCCGCCTTACCCCGATACACAAGGAGGCAAAAGTGTATATTATCGGTGAAAACATTCAAATTCTGTCCCCCAGGGTCAAGGCGGCCATTGCCGACCGCGACCCGACTTTTATCCGCGAGCTAGCCCGCGCCCAGGTGAAACACGGGGCGAATATGCTCGATCTGAACATCGGCCCGCGCAAGAAGGACGGCATCGAGGTTATGCAGTGGATGGTGGAAGAGATTTATGACGAGGTTGGAGCGGTGCCCCTGTCTCTGGACACGACCAACGCGGCCGCCATCGAGGCCGGCCTGAAAAAATGCCGGGAGCTGGGCATCACCGCCATGATCAACTCCACCTCGGCTGACCCCGACCGGCTGAACACAACCATGCCCATGGCCGCCGAGTACGGCTGCAAGATCATCGCCCTGGCCATGGACAAGAACATCCCCCCCACGGCCGACGGCCGCGTGGCGCTGGCCATGGAGGTTCTCATCCCCAAAGCCGAAGAGCTGGGCATCCCCATGCACAACATCTACCTCGACCCGCTGGTGCTGACGGTCAACGGCTGCCAGGAACATGGGCCAGAAACGCTGAACGCCATCCGCTCCTTCAAGATGCTATGGGACCCACCGCCAATGACCGTAGTGGGCCTGTCCAATATCTCCAACAGTGTGCCCCATGAGGGGCGCAGCCTGATCAACCGCACCTACCTGGTCATGCTCATGGCCGCCGGCCTGGATGCGGCCATCGCCGACCCACTGGATACCGTCCAAAATGAGGTGATTCGTATCATCGAGCAACGGGACGACTCTACCGGCATCGGGCGGGCCTATCTGGCCCTGTACGATGCAGTGGCAGCGATGGAAGAGTTCACGCCCGACCACGTGGACATGAGCGACCCGGATCAGGTTGCCATCTACAAGACGGTGCGCATCCTGGAAAACAAGGTCATTTACGCCCACGGCTACCTGACCTCATAGGCACCGGAAATTTTCACCGCCGATACGCAGAGGGCACAGAGTCATGTTGGGCTGCTGGAGCCATGCTCCAGCAGTCCAACTTTTATAGCAGGTAGCCATTTGACAATAGGTGGCAAATGTGATACCATGTTCACTACGTGCCCGAAAGGTCACCGGCGAAGCCATAAAAAAAGGAGAAAAAATGAAAAGTATAAAGATTCTGTTTATTTTTGTGATTCTAGCAGCAATGGTGCTGCCCATCGCCGCCTGCGGCGGAGAAAAGCCGACCCCAACCCAGGTTGCCCAGGGTCCGGCCAATACCGTCCCACCGGCTCCCACCAACACCCCACTCCCTCCGCCAACCGACACACCAATCCCAATACCGCCGACCGATACGCCAATGCCTGAGCCGGAAGAAGAAGAACCGATTGACATCACCGCCCTGGAAAAGCCGACCGACCTGAACAGCTTTCGCTCCAGGGTAGAGATTTCGTGGCAGGGCACCTACACCGACGGGACGCCGGGCGGCGGCTCGATGGTAATCGCTGTCGAGTTTGTCCGTGAGCCAAGGGCCGAGCATGTGACCATCTCGGGCGACTTTGCCGGCATGGAGGGCCTGGGGATAGAGGAAGGCCAGGCGCTGGAGATGTATGTGGTTGGAAATACCATGTACACCAACATGTTCGGGAGCTGGATGCAGATGCCGGCGCAAGAAGGTGGCCTGGGGGCCGAGGAGATGGCCTTCGTATCCAGCGCCGATCTGCTGAAGGGGCTGAAAAAGCCCAAATATGAGGGCAAAGAGACCTACAACGGCATCAAGACCAAGCACTATAGCTTTGATGAACGGTCGTTCGAGGAGGTGGAGGAGATCGAAATCGAAAAGGCCACCGGCAACATCTATATCGCCGAGGAAGGCGAATACCTGGTTCACATGGACGTGACCATGAGCGGCAAGAAGCTGGGGTTGCCAACAGGGGCGGAAGGCCAAGCCCTGCAAGAGGGCTCGATGACGATCAAGACCGATCTGTCTGACATCAACCAGCCGATCACCATTCAGGTGCCCGAGGAGGCGTTGCAGGGCAGTGGTGTGCCGGAGGATATTCCCGCGCCGGACGATGCCGAGGAGCTGAGCAACTTTATGGGCATGATCACCTTCAAGTCGCCCAGCACGCCGCAGCAGATCGCCGACTTTTACAAGGCCGAGATGCCCAACAACGGCTGGACCCAGTCCAAGGCCGACGAGTTTGGCGGGATGTACACCCTGGAGTACACCAAGGAGGGCCGCACCGCCAGCTTTATCATCTCGACCGATAGTTCAACGGGCAAGACGTCCGTCCTGATCACCGTCACCGAGGAGTGACGGACAGCGGTACATCACAAGGGCCGAGGGGAATACCCCTCGGCCCTTTTTTTCTCCTTTGGGCTATTCTGGGCCGTGTAGCGGTTCGGCCGGGGGCCGGTAGTCGGGTGATTGATGGCGAAAATAGGTGTCGTATAGCTCGGCATAGTGGCCGCCGCGGGCCATCAGCGCCGCATGGCTCCCCTCTTCGATGATGCGCCCTCTTTCCAGGACGATGATGCGGTCCACCTTGCGCACCGTAGAGAGGCGATGGGCGATCAGGATCGAGGTGCTGCGGGCCAGGATCCGCTCTGTCGCCTCCTGGATTTGAGCCTCGGTAAAGGGGTCAACGCTGGCCGTGGCCTCATCCAGGATAAAGATGGCCGGCTGCTGGACCAATACCCGCATCAGGGCCACCAGTTGCCGCTGGCCCATCGAGAGGCGCGATCCCCGCTCGCCCACATCGGTCTGCAGGCCATCGGGCAACCCTTCCAGCCACTCACCGCCGCCGATGCTCCGTGCCACAGCCTCTATCTCTTCATCCGATAGTTCTGGACGGGCATAGCGGATATTGTCGGCCACGGTCCCGGAAAAGAGAAAGGGGGTCTGAGAGACGATGCCCAAATGCCGCCGATAGCTGCTCAGGTCAAAGCTGCGGATGTCACGGCCATCCACCAGGATCTGTCCCCCTTGAAACTCGTAGAAACGGGCGATCAGCTTGACAATGCTGCTTTTGCCTGCGCCGGTGTGCCCCACCAAGGCCACGCTTTCGCCAGGGGCAATGCGCAGGGAAAAACCCTCCAACACCTGCTCCTGTTGGGTGTAACGGAAATCCACCCTGTCAAAGAGGATCTCGCCCCGCAGCTCTGTCACCGGCTGATTGTCGGTCTGGCGGACCGTCGGCTCGGCATCAATCAGGGCAAACACCCGCTCGGCAGCCGACAGGCCGGTCTGAAGCTGGCTCCAAAAGGAAGAGATGTTCATCATCGGGAACCAGAAGCGGTCCACACTGTTGACAAACAGATACCAGCTACCGATAGAAATCGCCCCCAAGGCCGCCAATTGCCCGCCCCAGTAGACCAGCACTGCCGTTCCCACGCCCGACAGGCCGTTGAGCAAGGGAAAGATGTTGGCCAGCACAAAGCCGCGCCGCAGGTTAATGGCATATGATTGGCGGTTGACCGCAGCAAAGTGTTGGTAGATAGCCGCCTCTTGCCGAAAGTTCTTGGCCACGGCAATGCCGGTCACCGCCTCTTGAATGGCCGCATTGACCTCGGCGATGGCGCGAAAGCCCTTGCGCGTCACGTAGCGGGCGATGCGCCGGAAAGCCAGGGCCAGCAACAACACCAACGGCGTGAAGGCCAGAACCAACAACGTCAGCTTCCAGGAGATACGCACCAGCACTACCAGCAAGATGAGAAAAAGCAGCACCTGGCCCACCAGGTCGGTGACCAGCTGGACCACCTGGGCAAACTCGTTGGTGTCGGAGGTGATGCGGCTGATGATGCGGCCGGTCTGGAACTCGTCGAAAAAGGATAGATCGTGGTGTACTGACGACTCGAAGGCATCGCGGCGCAGGGTCAGCACCACATCGCCGATGACGCGGACGGTCAGGCGACGGCGCAGCCAGCTCCCAAGCCAGTTCAGCACGCCGATGAGCAGGACTACGGTCACCAGGCCAAGCAACACATCCAGCCGGGGCGATTCAACCAGCAGGTCCAGCCCCCGCGATACGGCAATGGGCTGCATCGCCCCCAGGATGGACAGAGCTGTGACCAGGGTGCCAACGGCTACAACCCGCCAGCGGTGCGGGGCAAAGTAGTGAAAGATGCGGCCCAGCAGTTCACGGTCGCTATATTGACGGTCATAGGCTTCGGTGTTGAGGCCGAAAAAGACAGACATGGCTACACCTCGTACCGGGCAAAGATGTTGCGATAGGCCTCCGACCGGCGCATCAGCTCCTCGTGGTTGCCTATAGCTGCAACCCGGCCCCGGCGCATGACGATGATCTGATCGGCGCGGCGGATTTGGGACAGGCGGTGGGTAATGAGGAACATGGTGCGATCCTTGCCCGCCTGCTCGATGGCCCGCTGGATGCGGTCCTCGGTGGCGCTGTCTATGGCGCTGGTCGAGTCATCCAGGATCAGGATGCGCGGCTCGGTGAGAAAGGCGCGGGCCAGGGCAATGCGCTGCCGCTGCCCCCCCGACAGGGTTACCCCCCGTTCGCCGATCACGGTGTCGTAGCCATCCCTGAAGTGCATGATAAACTCGTGAGCCTGAGCGGCGCGGGCTGCAGCTTCGATCTCTTGCCGCGTGGCATCGGGCTTGCCAAAGGCGATGTTCTCGGCAATCGTCCGGGAAAAGAGAAAGATGTCCTGCTCGATGATCGAGATCTGCCGGCGCAGGGCTTCCAGGTTCCAATCGCGCACATCCACCCCATCCACCAGCACGCGGCCCTGGTCGGCATCGTAGGTGCGGTTGATCAGTTTGGCGATGGAGCTTTTGCCCGACCCGGTCTGGCCGACGATGGCCACCGTCTGCCCCGGTTCGACACAAAAGCTCACCGACTTGAGGGCCGCCTCGCCAGGGCATTCCTGATCTGGCGGGCGGTAACAAAAGCTCACCCCCTCAAAGGTCACCGCCCCGCGTATCGGGGCATTGTAGCCGGCAACGTTCTGATCCAGCTCGGTCTCGGCATTGATCAGTTCCAGGATGCGCCGGGCGCTGGCCACCCCCGATGCCACCTGGGAATAGGCCCACTGGGCGGTAAAGGTCGGAAAGCCAAAGAGCAGCAGCACGCCGTTAAAGGCCACCACGTCGCCCACGCCGATGGCCCCGGCGCGAAAGAGGATCAGGCTGTGCAGCAGGCCCGCTGCCTGGAGCAGCCCCAGCAGCAGCAGGGGGATAAAAAAGGCCTCAATATCGCCCTGGGCCACGTAGGCGGTGCGCCAGGAAGTAACCCGTTGCACAAAACGGCTGCTTTCGCGCTCCTCCTGGGCTGCTCCTTTGACCATTTCGATGCCCTCAATGGCCTCGGCCAGGGTCGCATTCATCTGCCCGAATTCGCGGCGCACCTGCTGGGCAATGGGGTTCAGCCGTCGCAAATAGTGCCACACGGTGACGACGTAGGCCAGCAGGTAGAGGATCGGCGTCGCAATGAGCTGCGGGTGGATGCCCGGCGCGACAAAGAGGGGCATAAACAAAAAGTTGGCCGACCCGATCACCAGATTCAGGCCGGGGTTGAACATTAGATTGATCTCGCGCACGTCGTTGGTGGCGCGGGCCATTACGTCGCCGGTGGGCTGGAGGTCATGAAACGACATGCTTTTGCCGATGAGGCTGGCGTACAGCTCGTCACGGGTATCGCGTTCCAGCCGCTGGCCGATCAGCTCACTGGAAAAGTTGCGCATGAGCTGCAACGCTGCCCGCAGCACCTGCGATCCGGCGATCCACAGCGCCGCCAGACCCACCCGCCGCAGGTCCGGGGGATTGGCCATCACCGCGTCGAACGCCTGGCCGATGTAGACAGGCATGGCCGCCGCCAATGCAGCGTTGCTCAAGGCACCGAACAGCATACCGATGATAAACAGTTTGTGGCGCAAGGCATGGGAAACGAGCCAGCGCACCGGCCCACGCCGGTCCGAGCGCCATTTTTGTGGGACAATGAATTCGCTCATCGCTCCAGATTCAAGGGTTCGAGCGGCCCGTGGCCGGGGAAGGTGGACAGCAGGTTGGGGCGGATGGATCGGATCACCTCCAGCGAGGCCAGGGCCTGGGGCACGGTCAGCTCCAGGATCACCGGCCCGGCAAAGCCGGCCTCGACCAGCCGGTCCAGCAGGCGGGCGACATCCAGGTCGCCGCTACCCAACGGCTGGTGATCCAGGCCATAGCCTCGGTGCTGCTGTGGCCCCTGCCAGGGGCCATCGTGCAGGTGGACCTCAGCCAGGCGGTGCAGGCAGCGATCCAGCGCGTCAAAGAGGTTCACCGGCCCGGAAAAGCCAACCAGCACGTGCCCGGTATCGAAGCAGAGCGACAGGTCCAGCTCCTCGGCCAGCTCCAGCGTCAGGTCAAAGGGAAACTCGACCGTTTCAATGGCCAGCTTGCGGCCGGGCAGGCCGGTTTCGGCCAGCAGCGCCTGGAGGCTGTGCCGGGCATAGCCCTGGAACTGGCGCAGGATCAGCTGTCTGGCCTGCTCCGGCAGGTCCATGCGGTAGAATTCGGCGGCCAACGCCCCGGTGGCGTGCAGCACATACACCTCCGGCTCCAGTGGGCGTGTGGTGTGGATGGCGTCAATCAGCGCCCGCAGCGACCCCTCGCGCACCGGCGTCAGCGGCGTCGAAGGCTCCACCGACCACAGCGGCAGGTGCAGGGTATAGGTCACGCCCAGCTCCTCCCGCAGCTCCGCCAGCCGGCCGACGGCATACGGCGAAAAACTGTGGGGCAGGAACAGGACCATGTCGCCGGTCAGCTCGATGGGGTTGAAACCGTAAGAAAACAGTTGACGCACCAGGTCGGCGTGGTCCAGGGCGGCGATGTGGGCCAGGACCTGGGGGGCTGACATGCCCGGCGGAATTAGAATTCCCTTTTGCAAGGTCTCAATGCCAAAGCGCATTTTTCCTCCGATTCAGCATTGTAGCGCAGGTAGTTGGCGTGGTGGACCAACCCGTCGGCGCCACACTCGTAGTGCCGCACACGAAAGGCTCGCTCATGGGTCAGGGGCATGGTTCCCCCTTTCTGGCAGCCAGGACCTCTCGCACCTGGGCGGTGTGTTCGCGCTCGTGCTCCAGGAAGCGGCGCAGGGCTTTGCGCGCCGTCCACGGCTCGTCGGGATGGTCGGTCCAGACGGTGGGGTAAAACACACCGCTCCGCTCCTCGTCGGTCAATTGCCGCAACCGGGCCACGGCGGTGCGCCGCTCCATCTCCAAAAAGTCCAGGAGGGGCAGGTCCTCGTCGTGCTCCCATTCCGGGGGCAATGTATCGGGTGGGACCAGGCGAGAGACATACCACTCTTCAGCATTGCCGATGTGGCGCAGGATTCGGCGCAGGGTAAAGGATTCGGGAGAGGGCTGCCAGTCGAGCAGGTCGTCGGGCAGGCCTTCGACCAGGGCCAGCAGGTCGGCGCGGGCGTGGGCCATCAGGCGAAAGTAGTATTCCATCTCCTCCGGCGTGATCGGCTCCCGGTCGGGGGGGAACAGGGCGGCGGCGTTGCCGGGGTCAAAGGGGCCAAAGCCGGTGCTCTCGCCGGCGACCTGCAGGGCGACAGGGTCGTCGGCAGGTGGGGCCGATTCGCCATGGCGGCGCAGCCAGGCGTGATAGTCGGCGATAGCAGCCGGCAAGCGGTGCAGCGCCTCGTCGCGGGTCGGGGCGCGGACGATACAGCCGGGAAGGTCGAGCACGTGGGCCATGCATAGGCCGTCGTCGGCGGTCTCCAGGTAGACAGGGTAGCAGGTCATGGGCTCGCTCCTCCTTGTCACCAGCCTTTGGGCTTTTATGCCACCGGACATTAGACTCTATCGGAAATAAGGATTTTGGAACCGCCACCCCCTGCCTGCGGCGGGGGCAGGCGACGCCAAGTTTTACATTGAAATTCTTGGCGCCCTTTGCGCCTTTGCGGTGAAAAATGCTATTCTCGATAATGTCTATTGTACCCGAAATGGCGTCGGACAGCAAAGTGCAACGGGCCTTCGGCTTCGTCCAGGGATAGCTCGTAGGAGACCGGTCAGGGCGTCCCTACCTCGACAATGATAGATCCGGGCTTTTTGACCTCTCCTAACCCCTCCCTCACTGGGGTGGGGATGGGTGAGGTAGGCACCGCAAAGCGTAAGTGTGGTGGTCGCCTGACGACCAGTTATTGCGTTACAGGCACGATCTCATCCCATAGCCGGGACGACGTTGAGGCCGCCATCTACCACGAACACGGCGCCGGTGATATAGTCGGCTGCCGGCGAGGCCAAAAAGAGGGCCAGTCCGGCCACATCCTCGACTTCTCCAAACCGTCCCAGGGGCATCCGCGCCAGGATCGCATTAGAGATATCGGGGGTTTGCCACAGGAGCTGGCTGAAGCGGGTCTTGATCACTCCTGGGGCGATGGCGTTGACCTGGATGTTGGCCGGGCCAAGCTCCAGGGCCAACACCTGGGTCAGGGCGATCAGCGCCGCCTTGGAGATGCTATACAGCCCCATGCCTGGCGAGGGCCGCAGCCCGGCGATAGAGGCCAGGTTGAGGATCTTGCCGCCGCCCTGGGCCTGCATGTGGGGCACCACAGCTTTGCAGAGGCGAAAGGCTCCTTTGGCGTTGGTATCCAGGATCTTGTCCCAATAGCTTTCGTCGGCGGTGAGCAGCGGGCCAAAATGGGGGTTGGTGGCCGCGTTGTTGACGGCAATATCTATCCGGCCAAAAGTGTCCACCGTCCGGGCCACCAGGGTTGCCACGTCGCCGGGCTGGCCGACATGGGCTTGCAGGGCCAGGGCCTGGCCGCCGGCGGCAGCGACCTCGTCGGCCACGGCCTGCACGGCCTCCAATTTGCGGCTGCTGACTACTACCCTGGCGCCGGCGCCGGCCAGTCGCAAGGCGATCGCCCGGCCGATGCCCCGCGACGCCCCGGTGATCAGAGCCACTTGGCCTTCGAGCGAGAATTCTGTCATTGGTTTGTCTCCTTGTCAAAAGGGTATTGGATATTGGGTATGGTCAGGAATCGAGGGGGCTGCGGACGGCCAGGCCGCCGCGTTGCAGGACATGGGTGTAGATCATGGTTGTTTTGACATCCTTATGCCCCAGCAGTTCCTGGACGGTACGGATGTCATAATGAGCTTCCAGAAGGTGGGTGGCAAAGCAGTGGCGCAGGGTGTGAGGGCCGACCGGTTTGGAGATGCCGGCGCGCCGGGCCGCCTGGCGGATGGCCTTTTGCAGGCCGCTCTCGTCGAGGTGGTGGCGGCGGATGAGGCCCTCACCCCCGGCCCCTCTCCCAGAGGGCGAGGGGAGGGAGCGGGGGTCTACCGAAAGCCGGTCGGAAGGAAAGACATATTGCCAGCCCCATTCGCGGTTGGCGTTGGGGTATTTACGCTCCAGGGCATAGGGTAGATAGACAGCGCCGTAGCCTTGGGCCAGGTCCTCTTCATGGAGGCGTTTGACGTTCCGCAGGTGGTCCTGGAGGGGACCGATCAGGCTTTCGGGCAAGATCGTCACCCGGTCCTGTTCCCCTTTGCCGTCGCGGACGGTGATGGTGCGGTAGTCAAAGTCCAAATCCTTGACCCGCAGGCGGACGCATTCCATCAGCCGCAGGCCGGAGCCGTAGATCAGCCGGGCCATCAGAAGATGGACGCCGGAGAGGTGGGCAAAGAGGCGGTGCACTTCTTCTTTGGTCAGGACGGTGGGCAGGCGTCTGGGTTTTTGGGCGCGCAGGGCGTTGATGGGTCCCGGGTCTTGGTTCAGCACCTCGCGGTAGAGGAAGAGGAGGGCGCTGAGGGCCTGGTTTTGGGTGGAAGCGGCGACCTTCTCGTGGACGGCAAGGTGGGTGAGAAAAGCCTCGATTTCCGGGGCGCCCATTTCTTGGGGATGGCGTTTGTGGTGAAAGAGGATAAAGCGCGTGATCCAGGCGACGTAGGCCTGTTCGGTGCGGATAGAATAGTGTTTACGGCGCAGGGCATCGCGCACCTGGTCCAGCAGTCTTTTAGGTGGTGGTTGTGGTTGCATTGTTGCCCCCTTTCGCTTGACAAATGTTGGTTTTTGCTCTATAATTCAACCATCAAGGTCTGGGTAGGTAATCCCTAAAGTAGGGCGATTGAGCATATTATACGGAACATTTCCGGAAAAGCAACTTCTGAGGGGAGTTGGGCGGATTCCGTATAAGATGCAAGAATATTGGGCAAAGGCGGATTCCGCATAATCAATAGTTAGGACGGACGCTT
>FWPV01003366.1_pt1 | contig 36371 bp, 29 predicted proteins | sample 2228371 | NCBI WGS metagenome assembly FWPV01 (sample SAMEA103939776, study PRJEB20133) | metagenome | reverse complement strand
AACCTGAATCAGATAAACGTGCTTTTTGCTCTGCAACTATTTGTAATATCTATACCGCTATGTCTTGTTATAATTATCTTGGACAGCAATGCAAAAAAATATATTATAAATGATATTTTGTCCTCACACAAGTCCGCGCCTGATTTTGAGCACCATCCACATTCCGTTTAATAGCCGTTGCAACGTAAGTTTTGACTGATCACGTTGGCGGTCAATGAACTCAATGGGGACTTCGCCAATCGTAAAGCCTTTTTTATGTGCTTGATACAGCAGTTCGTGGACGATAGACGGCCCGGTTGAATTTAAGGAAAGGGGATTTATAGATTCAAAAACGTTTCTTTTGAAACATCTAAAACCGCTATTGCAGTCCAGAATATTAAGGCCGAGAAGTTTTCGCGAGTACCAGTTAGATATTCTGCTGACCCAGCGTCTGAACGCGGATGACCGCAAATCTTTTCCGCCGGCAATATAGCGCGAGCCGATAACGACATCATAGACGTTACTCTGCTCAATCAGCCGCGGGATAAACCGGGGATCATGGGATAAATCGCCATCCATTTCTATTATCAAATCAGCTCCCTGTGTCACGGCATAATGGAATGCATCCTTGCCCGCGCTGCCTCGCCCTTTCTGTTCGGTGCGGTGCAGCAGATGAACCCGGGGATCAGAACGGGACAGCGCTGCCACAACCTGCCAGGTTCCGTCGGGGGAGTCATCGTCGGCAACGACAATTTCAATTTCCGCGTCCAGACCACGAATACGCTCAATCAGCTCCCGGATGTTTTTGCCTTCATTATAGGTTGGGATCGTTGCCATTACTTTCATGGCTGCGCCATTAACCCTGTTACCCGGCTTACAATATCTTCCACACGGATCCGATCCATGCAGGTTGGCTTTGTTTCACAGGTGTTGCGATAGCAGCTCAGGCAATCAATGTCAGCAAACAGCTTTTCCCCGAGGGAAAACAGGTCAATTTCAAACGGCGATGTCGGCCCGAAAACGGCTATCGTCTTTTTTTGCAGCGCCAGCGCCATATGCATTGCCAGTGTATCGCCCGTGATGATCAGGCTGCACCAGTGAATGATGCTGGCAAATTCCCGCAGGTTATGCGCACCGCCGCTGTTGGGAACGCCGGTCAAGCGGGACAGGCGGTCATTGGTATCCTGCTCCGATTTTCCTCCCAAAATGATGAGCTGATATGTGGCGCTGAGCTGTTCGACAAGGCGCCGCAGAGTATCAAACGGCAGACACTTCATGCGCCACCGTGCGCCGCTGCCGGTATTCAAGCCGATAACGGGGCTTTCCACAGCAATTCCTCGTTGGGCCAGAAACCTTCGCCCCGCTGCAATTTCGTCATCATCAAGAATCAGTTGCGGCGGATAGATGCGATCGTGAGGAAGCTCGCAGATATCCAGCAGAACCTGTTGATAGGTCTTTCTGTTTTGACGTTTCCGCTGATCATGTAACCCAAGAAAAAACCATTCCTCAGCGCCGCGATTGAGCGGATAAAGCGCCCCCGCATCGTCAAGGCCAAAGCCGCGTTTTATGGTGCCGCGGGTGATGCGACAGAGCGCCGCGCTGTCTTTGGTTGCATCAAGGCCCAGGACCTGATCAAAAGACCGCGCCAGGAGCTGCGGCACCGCAGCGGTTTCAAATGTCAGGATTTCGTCAAGGAACGGATTGCCTGACAAAAGGTCAACCGATTCCCGGCGCGTTATCCAGGTGATAAAGGATGCTGGATACATTTCCTTCAGCGCCGGGAGCAGCGATGTTGTTCTCAAAACATCACCCATAGAGTCAAGCTTGATGATCAGGATGCGAACGGTAATCGGTTCATACCAGGTGCAGCCCTCACACAACACCCCTGATTGCTTGTGAAAGATGCAGGGCTTGCTGCCGGCAAAGAAACGGCAATCTTTTTTTATTATCACGCGACCGCTCCGATATGACGCTGGTTCTGGTCTTTATTTGAAATGAGCAGGTGATTGCCCTCCCGTTCAACTACATACATGGGCGCCGGCAGCGTTGGTTTCAATTTGTCATACTGCTTTGCGCTGATCACGCAAAATACGGTTTGCGGCGAATTCAAAAAGGCTGCAAGTTCTTCAGATTTCTTGATGATGACGCCGCGTCGGTTGGTGTAAAATATAACAGATTCCCGCAGGTCGCGGTAGAAAAAAACCGGGGCTTGCGGCGGCACCAGGTTTGTCAGCGCAGCAGCAAGGTGCGGCAAGGATTTATACTGGCTGAATGCCGGCAGCACAACATGGTTAATTCCCGTTACCGCGGTTATCATAAACAGCACCATGATGGCAAACGACCCCATGATTTTTTTTGCAACACTTGATACCAGAAACACCAGTCCGCCGAACATGAGAAAACCACTCGCAACCAGCGCCGGAAAAACATACTGGGGATAAGCTCTGTTGGTATAAAACACCCCGCCGACCGAGGCGATACAGACAGCCAGAAAAAAGGCAAGGGACGAATATGTACAGTGTTTTTTCAAATAGACAAAGACCTCGGGTCGCCGTAAGTCCGCAAAAAATTTTCCCATAAGCAGCGAAAGTGGGGGAAAGATCAGCAAAATATACGTAGCAAGTTTGGAACGGGAAAGGCTGAAAAAGACCAACGGCACCCCGGCGGCAAGCAGGAGAAATAACATATCCGGAGATTTTTTTCGTATGCACTCCTTTATCTGTACATAGAGCGCAGCAGGGACAAATACTGACCACGGAAAAAATCCCACCAGCAAAACAGGCAGATAATAATATACCGGCTCTTTATGGGGCGCAGCGGAGGAGAAAAATCTTCCCAGATTGCCTTCCAGCAGAAATGATCTGATATAATCGTCATGCCGGATCGCCATTAGCAGAAACCACGGCACCGCGACGAGCACAAACATGATGATGCCAATAAACAGCCGGCGATTAAACACCAGCAGCCACCGTTTGGTCGCCACAACAAAGCAGCAGATAACAGCGCCGGGCAGCAACAGACCGACAGGTCCCTTGCTCAGCACCGCACAACCCAAGGCAGCGGCGATGAGCATAACGGTAGAAACAGGCAGCGCGGGTTTTTTCATGGCACAATGAAACTGGAACAGGGCGAGGTTGACAAAAAAACAGAGTGTCATATCATGAATGATATTTTGCGACAGGATAATGTATTCAATACTGGTAGCAAGGATAAGGCTTGACAGGAGCCCGGTTAATTGTCCAAAGACAGACCGTCCCCAGAAATATACCAGAAAAAGTCCGGCAAGGCCCATGAGGGCGGAGGGCAGACGGGCAGCAAATTCGCTGAGTCCGAACACCCGAAAGCTGGCCATCACCAGCCAGAAATGCAGAACCGGTTTGTTATAGAAATTCTGGCCGTTGAAAACCGGCGTGCACCAGTCGCCCCGTTCCAGCATTTCGCGCGCCACCTGTGCATGCATGGCTTCATCATAATCCCAGAGCGGGCGTGCCCCGAGTCCGTAGAAGAAAAGAACCAGCGCACACAGGCCTATGAGTAACAACGCGCTGACATCGCGCAGCAGCTTGCTATCATCATTCACGTCTGATCTCGGCAATAGTTACGTATCTGTTTTTTTGCCAGCACCTCATGGCTGTAATAAAATGATAGGCAAAGGCAGCATCTTGTGCTGTTGCCTGTCACTATACCACAGCGCAAGCAGTTGGGTTTTTGTTACTGACACGGAGCGCCGGGCAAAAAATTCTTATACAAAAAAGCCCTCGACGGCACAACCATTATCTGCTATCAAAACAATTTACCGGTGGGCAGCAAGAAAGCCCCGCGCCAAAAGCATTCGGGATAGGCGGGAATGAAACGGCATGAGAAAATGTGTTATTGGTTATTGCTGTGATGCTGCATTACCTTACGATATAGCCCTATGAATGAAAAAAAATCGCTCATTAACCGGATAAAAACGATCATTATTGGCGATGCCCATAGCCCCGAGGACCGAAGGGTTTTTCATAAACTGTCCCTCATCGCATTTTTTGCCTGGGTTGGGCTCGGCGCCGACGGACTTTCATCATCCTGTTATGGACCACAGGAAGCTTTTCTGGCCCTGGAAGGCCATCAGTATCTTGCCATATTCATAGCCCTGGGTTCTGCTTTCACCATCTTTATCATTAGTGCCAGCTATAACCAGATCATAGAAGCTTTTCCTGCCGGCGGCGGTGGCTATATTGTAGCCAGCCGGCTGCTTTCTCCGCCATTAGGCATGGTCGCAGGGTGCGCACTGCTCATTGACTATGTGTTGACCGTTACTGTTTCCATTGCCAGCGGTGCCGATGCAGTCTTCAGTTTTTTGCCGGTGGCATGGTATCCTTTTAAAATCTGGTTTGCATTGCTGAGCGTAACGCTGCTAACGATTCTTAATCTGCGGGGTGTCAAAGAATCAGTCCTGCCGTTAGTGCCGATTTTTCTCACCTTTGTGGCGACCCATGTGTTTGCCATTTTATATGCTATCGCAACGCACTGGGGAAGTTTGCCCGATGTCTTTAATGCTACTGTTGCCGATATTCAGAGCAGCAGGACCGAGCTTGGTCTTGCGGGTATGCTGTTCATCATGCTGCGTGCCTACAGTATGGGTGCCGGCACATATACCGGAATAGAGGCGGTAAGCAACAGCCTTCCTATCCTTCGGGAACCAAAAGTCCAGACCGCACACCGAACGATGCGCTATATGGCGGTCTCGCTGGCGTTTACGGTCGTCGGCCTCATGATAGCATTTCTTTTGTACCGGCTTGAAATCCAGCCCGGAAAAACCTTGAACGCAGTATTTTTTGAGCGTATGACCAGCGGCTGGGGAAGTCCCGGTTATATATTTATTCTGGTTACCCTTATTTCTGAGGCAACCATTCTGTTTGTTGCAGCCCAGACCGGTTTTCTCGGGGGCCCGCAAGTTATGTCGAGCATGGCCCAGGATCGGTGGCTGCCGACCAAATTTACCATGCTGAACGACCGACTGGTTACACAAAACGGGATTTTAATTATTGGCGGGTCAGCATTTTTGATGATGATTTTCACCAAGGGCTCGGTCCATCTGTTGGTCATTCTATACAGTATCAACGTGTTTATTACGTTTGTGCTATCTCAGCTTGGTATGGTGCGCCACTGGGTGCGGGTGCGTTCTGCGGTACCAAACTGGCAGAAAAAGCTGCTCATTAACGGGATTGGTTTAGCCTTGTGCAGTTTTATCCTTATTTCGGTAACCATTATTAAATTTAATGAGGGAGGATGGATAACGCTTTTCGTGACCGGTTCGCTGGTGGTGATAGCAATTGCCATTAAACGGCATTACAACCAGACCGCCTATCTTTTGCAGCGGCTGGATAATCTGGTTGTTGATGTGGTTGAATCAACAAAACCCAAACATCAGCTTGAGACCGTTATGGATCTGAACCTCCAGCCAGGCTTTAATCCCCGAGAAAAAACCGCGGTGATTCTGGTGAGCGGTTTTAATGGCCTTGGACTTCACACCCTGTTTGGCGTTCTGCGAGTCTTTGAAGGCATTTTCAAAAATTATGTTTTTGTTTCTGTCGGTTCGGTTGATACGGAAACCTTTAAGAATGCGGAACGGATAGAAAAGCTCCAAACAGACATTAGAGGCGAGGTTGACCGGTATGTAAATTTTATGCGCAAGCAGGGATTTTATGCCGATGGCTACTGTTCCATTGCCGTTGATGTTGTGGATGAGATTGCTGAGCTGGCGCCCAAAATATTAAAAACCTATCCCCAGGCAGTGTTCTTTGGCGGTCAACTGGTGTTCCCAAACAATACCTTCTTTACCCGCTGGTTGCACAACCAGACGATTTTTGCCGTACAGGAACGGCTCTACCAGCAGGGGATACTGGTGGTGATTATGCCGATTCGAGTATAGGAAAAACGGCGCCAAAGCGAAGCAGCGAACAGATAAAACAGGAGCTTGCGGGATGAGGGGCAAAGAAACGCGACCGCCTTTTGGCGACCGAAACAGTGCTTTTCAGGTTATCCTCCTGATGGGAGCGGTCAGCCTTTTTGGCGATATCACCTACGAGGGGGCGCGCAGCATTACCGGTCCGTATTTGGCGATTCTCGGCGCGTCGGCGGGCATTGTCGGTCTGGTAACCGGCCTCGGTGAATTTGCAGGGTATGCGCTGCGGTTGTTGTCCGGGTATGTTGCTGATCGCAGCAAAGCTTACTGGCCCTTGACCATTGTCGGTTATGGGATGATGCTTTCTATCCCGCTCCTGGCGCTCGCCAACCACTGGCAGGTAGCCGCGCTGCTGGTGATCATTGAACGGATGGGCAAGGCAATCCGTTCTCCAGCCCGGGATGCTATTCTTTCCCACGCGACCAAACAGGTGGGCAGAGGGTTGGGTTTCGGCATTCATGAAGCGCTTGACCAAGCCGGTGCGCTCATCGGGCCGATAATATTCAGCGCGGCCGTGTTGGCTACAGGAGAGTATCGTTTGGGATTCACGGTGCTGTGGATACCTGCGCTGCTTGCGCTGATTATTCTGCTGGCAGCCCGTTTAAAAGTTCCGGCACCTGAAACACTGGAGCAGTCCGTTATTGAACAGCCCAACCGAACCCCGGAAGACACCCGCCTGCCAAAGGTGTTTTGGCTGTATACGGCATTTATTTTCGTTAGTGTCTGTGGATTTGCCAATTTTCAGATTATTTCATACCATTTAAAAGTCAAAGCGATCGTATCAGATGTCCAGATTCCGGTCCTTTATGCTGTTGCCATGGCCGTAGACGGCGTCGTTGCTCTTATTATCGGCAAAGCCTATGACCGGCTGGGGTTGAAGACTATTCTCACGATCCCTCTGTTAACGGTAATCATACCGTTTTGCGCCTTTTCGCTGCACTACGGGTTGATAATGAGCGGCATGATCCTGTGGGGCGCGGTCATGGGGATCCACGAAACCATTATGCGCGCCGCCATCGCTGATATGATACCCGTTGAGCGGCGCGGGTCAGCCTATGGCATTTTCAATACGGTTTACGGTGTTTCATGGCTGATCGGCGCAGCGCTCATGGGGGTGCTGTATGATATTGCGCCACAGACAATCGGGGTTTTTGTGGTAGGGATGGAATTCATTTCGGTGCCGCTGTTTTTTCTGGTAAAAAAGGAGATAATGAAATAAATTATACGGCAAAAAACGTGCAGCGGCGGATTCCGTGGGGTTTGCCGATACAATTTGCACCGTTTATGGCAGAGAGGGAATTAGCATGATTGACATTACCATTCCCGGTTTTGGTATGGCGAAACTTGAGCACCTGGTCTCGGATTTCACCGGTACCCTTTCCATTGACGGGCGGCTTATTCCCGGCGTCCGGGAGCAGCTTAACGCCCTTGCTGAATTTCTCTCCCTGCATATTATTACCGCTGATACCTTTGGCACTGCCCGGGAAGCGCTGAGAGACGTGCCCGCCACAACCATCATCATCAGCGGCGAGGATCAGGACATACAGAAAGAGGATTATATCAAACGGCTGGGATCAGACCATGTGGTTGCCATCGGCAACGGCAATAATGATCGCAGAATGCTGCACAGCGCGCGTTTGGGTATAGCGGTGATTGAAGGGGAAGGGGCTTCGGCACAGGCGATCTTGGCAGCAACGGTGGTGGTCAGAAGCATTACCGATGCGTTTGCGTTGCTGCTGAACCCGACGCGGTGCACGGCAACATTGCGGTTTTGACCAGCAGGTTTCGATACACGGACACCATACCATGACACCTCCCAAAAGCCCTTTTATGGATAAGACCACAATTGCTCCTGTCCAGCACAAAGGGGCATCCTTGTATAAAAGTCCCGCGTTTGGAAAAATCCAAGCCGTTCTTTTTGAAATAGCGGAGCAGGGACAGGATACGGCGCAACTGGCGCAGAGCGTGAATAAACTGTGTGCCGTCCTGCTGGAGAATATTGCTGTGCCGCCGACCTTTCCGCTTGACAGTGCCTTTGGCAAGAGCTTTGCGTTCAAAACCCACCTGGCGCTGATACAACATATTAACCGGCATTTACTGCATACCACCAGAGAACGTCGCACCATTGTCAATATGCTGACAAAGGAGCTTATCATCAAGATCAAGGAACAGCCGAGCGATATGGTAGAAAAGAATAAGTATCTGTTTTTGCTCTGGATATTGAAATTCCCCTTGATAGAGCATGCAGTGCGAAAGAAAATGGTTCAGTATAAAGAGGATCTGTATCAAGGCAGCTTTGCCATATTATTGCGTTGTATTGAGCGGTGCAACCCGGAACGGGCGGAGAGTTTTGATGCGTATTTTGCAAAGGCGCTCTTCTGGAATATCCCGCGGCTGTTCTGGCAGATTAAGAATGAAAAAGAAATTTTGATGGATGACCGGGGTATGGATCAAAATCGGGAGTGCACCGAGATCCTTTCCAACAGTTCTGGCAATTTTCCCGGCGATGGCAGGGAGGAGAAAAAGGAAATAGTGGATAATCTTTTGCGCGAATGGTGGCAAAGCGTAAAAGCAGGAGTTGCACTGCTGACGGGAAAAACCGAATTTACCCTGGACGCCATTCAGAAAGCGTTTTTTATCTTGCAGACCGCGCGGCAGAGAAAATCAAACGTGTGGGAACATGCCCGCGTTCATGAGCTCTTGGCGGGGCTTGATCCTCAGGCCGTCGCTGTGGACCCGGCCACGTTTATCAGGAATATCACACTGATCTATGTCACCGTTTGCTTGTTGAAACAGGGCAAAAAGCAGGCGCAGGTTGCCCGGGAATTACATTTGAGTCGCGAGCGTATCCGGCAATACGTGCAGTTCTGGATTAAGCCGCATCTCAAAAGCAAAACTGGAAAGATTAGTTTATCTACGGCACGCCATGCGGTCGTTACATCCTATCAGCACGCCAAGAAACAGTTTCGCCAGGCACGCGGACTGTTGCTGAAATTTTTTGCCGAGGATCAGTCCGTAACGCCCCTGCCGCTGGTTACAAAAGTGACACCGAACAAAAATATCAAATTATTTAAACTGAACATCCGGTTTCCGAAACGTTTAGTCGTGCCGGGTCAAGTGGTGAGAATATCGGCTGAAGTGTATGGCAAGGAAAATCGCCTGATCTTCAGAACGTTTTCCCATCAGGAACGAATCGGATGGTGTCTGGTACACTGGGACGCCCGACAGCAGCGCCTGGTCAGCAGCACGAATAAAACGACGGTTACGGTCATACCCTTCACCCTGTCGGAAACGCAATTGCAAAATCAGATATACCGGCATTTTGTGAAGGCGGTGCGGCGTGGCATAGCGGTTGACCCACCGGAGACAAAATTAAAAATAAAAACCGCAGTCAAATATCCCTATATTGCGACAACAATTTTTGGTAAAAGCAGCCCGTTATTTTTGAATCTGACCAATACCTACTATCTCATGAGCATCATCGGTGTGCAGATGGACGGCGCCGAAAAATCGCTGCTCGCAAAATTTGAGGCGGTGGGAAAGGAAGGGCACGTGGAATATAAGCATATTACTCTGACGGGAACGGATTTATGGCACTATCGGGCATTGGCGGCAAGAAAAGACGCCAACGGTAACCTGCACTTCTTTCATCAAAGAGAGCGACATGTGCCGGTTCACTTTCAATATGGGTATGGTGAGGCCGCCCGGTAAACCAACCACCGCCCTCTGCGTATCACGGCAATATTGCGTTAAAAAAACAAACGCCTGGAAAACACATGGTTTTCGAGGCGTTTGCTACCTTCTGGTGGTCCCAACGGGAGTCGAACCCGTGTTATCGACGTGAGAGGCCGACGTCCTAGGCCACTAGACGATGGGACCAGTGCGGATGCGGGAAAGCCAACCTGATGAGGTATGGCTGGGGGACCAGGATTCGAACCTAGATAGCCAGATCCAGAGTCTGGTGTCCTGCCATTGGACGATCCCCCAGCACGCTATTTTTGCAAAGAAAATCAATTGTTAATTATGCTAATTTTCCATTTCAGTCAAGATAAATTATTTTCCCGGGTGTTGCCCACAAGGTATTTTATCCTGTGGTGCATGAAGCGCAGGGGCGTGATATTTTGCCACAACCATGTGCTCTCCGGCAGGCAAATTGGCTTTGACTTCTGTGACGGCTTTCCCTATAATGTGCCGCTGCAGTATCGGGAATAACTTTGGAAGGTGAGATGCAAGCAATGAAAAAACGCAAGAAACCATCCGGTGATCACAGCCGGAACTCAGTTGAACAGCAGCGAAACTACATCAATGCGATCCTGGATACCATATGTTCTGCTGCTGCCGCCGGAGAGCCGCAGCTTGATTCCTTTTATGCACAAAAGGCTGCGGAACTTCAGGCTTGTGACAATAGTTTTTCGGTGATAAGCAAACGGTTCCTGAAAGCAGACGAACGGGAAAAAGAGATTCTGGTGAACTTCTTTCGCTACTGGTCGGGACTGGAGCACATCCAGTTTCTACAGGAGTTCATTAATACCGAGGTGTTCTGGCCGCGCATCGGAACCATGATTCTGGACCTGTTCAATAAAAACGACATAATGGTGCAACCGGGAATGGCAGCCATGCTGCTGGAATTAGACGACCTTGCACAGCGCTTGCAGCAGCAGCTTAGCAATCGGCATGGCAGTAATGAATCCATGGCAGCGGACGCTATCGAGGAATTTGTTCAGAAAAGCGACCGGGAAAAAACCGGTATAATGTTGCAACTCGTTGAGGCAGTTGGCACAGATGTTGTCCCCTTGTTATGTGCCGTTTACGAAAAAAATCAGGCGTGGGTGCTTGAAGCATCAGCAGTAATCGGCGCGCTCAACTCCGAACCAGCGCTGCAGATACTCCGGCAGCTTTATGAACGCACCGGGCATAAGGATCTGGTCAAGGTTATCAAAAAAACCATTCATGCGCTCAAACAGAAGGGCATAGCCGCTCCGGCATTTGATCCGCAGGTTGACAAACAGCCGGTGTTCAAAAAGATAGTCCTGCCGGAGGGCCGGGCATTTGTTTCCATCATCGACGGCAGGGGTGACCGGATTATTATCATGATGAAGCCGATTTCCGTGCACGAAACCCGGGTTTTTGAAATTTTTTTGAATGACGCGACCGGCGTTCATGATCTTGGCAGTGTTTGCATCATCCGCAAAGAAGCAGAGCAGCTGATTGAGAAATTGACCGGCGACGAACGATTGGTGTTTGTTGAGACCACGCCGGAACACGCCTGTTTTCTGGTGGAAGAGGCGTATCGCATCAATGAGCAAACCGGCACCGTCGCCGCGGGAAGCAGAGCGCAGTGGCGCGAGGTTTTTGCCGACGCGGTGGGGAAAAACAGCCAGCCCATCATCTATACCTGCCTTGATGCGGCCGTGATCGGCGAACAGCAGGCACTGCTGTATCAGGCGCAAAACCTATTGAAACAAACAGCGATTCTGTTCTGGTTCATAGAGAGTGAGGAAGCCCGGGACGGGTGGAGAAAAGTTCAACAGATAAAAAACAGCCCGCTGGTACTGAGTCAGGCCCAGGTTGACGAGCGACTGGAAGCGCAGTATCGGGAGACGGCACGGGCATATTTTTCCGCGGAAAGGCGAACGCTCTTTAAACGGCGTTTAGAAGAAGTAGCCTATATATGTTACCGGCAGGGTCGGGATGAGGATGCCCGCATTGCGTTCTGTGCGGCGCTTTCGCTCACTGCGGGCATGCCGCCGGATAAGAACCCGTTCTGCCTTCGACTGGTAGAGGAAGGTTTTGCCTATTTTGAGTCCGATGCCGCCATCCAGAAGAACAAAGACAGCTTGATCATCAATCCCAATGATCTGTCTTTATTGGTTTGAATAATGTCCGTGCACGCATAGATACGCGGGATATCGAGTTATGAATGGCATACCATTGCAACTCCCGAAGGGGTTTCGCGACCTTTTACCGGCGCAAAAAATATTTCGGCAAAAGGTAATCCAGGTTATGTGTTCGCTGTTTGAGACCTACGGTTTCAGCCCCCTCGAAACCCCAAGCCTGGAGTACGCCGAAACACTGGAAGGGAAATATGGCGAGGAGGGGGAGCGGCTGATCTATAAGTTTACCGACCGCGGCGGCCGCGCCGTCGCATTGCGCTATGACCTGACCATTCCGCTGTGCCGTGTCGTCGCGATGCATTCCCACCTGCCCAAGCCCTTTAAATGTTATCAAATTGCACCTGTCTGGAGAGCTGATAAGCCGCAGCGCGGGCGGTTCCGAGAATTTTATCAGTGCGATATTGACATCGTCGGCACCGCCAGTGTGCTGGCAGATGCTGAGCTTATGGTACTTATTCATACCGTGCTGACGGAGCTGGGTATAGCGGATTTCAAGATTCATATCAATCATCGCAAGCTGCTGAACGCGATAATCGGCAGCGCCGGCATTGAAGCGGCGCACCAGGCTGCATTTCTGCGTTCCCTGGACAAACAGGACAAGATCGGGCAGGACGGTGTTTGTGCGGAACTGGCGGAAAAAGGATTTGCAGCCAGTGCCGTGCATAAGGTGTTTGAACTGCTTAATGCGCTGCAGGGATTGGAACGGCACGAGGATCAACTGGCGTGCATTGGCAGTATGATGCAAGGCGTTGCCGAGGCAGAGACGGGACTTGCCGAGCTGGAGATGATCCGTGAGGCGCTTGCGGCGCAGGGGGTGCCGGATGCAAAATACCGCTTTGATCTATCGCTGGCGCGGGGTCTCGACTACTATACCGGACCGGTGTTTGAAACCCGCGTCGTCAGCCCCAACATCGGCAGCATTACTGGCGGCGGCCGCTATGATAATCTGATCGGACTGTTTACCAATTCGTCGGTTCCTGCCACCGGTTCATCGTTTGGCCTTGAGCGATTGATGACTGTGCTCGAAGAACGGCAGCGCAGTGAGACCGCGCAATCGACCACGCAGGTGCTTGTTACCCTCTTTGATGCGGCGTTGCGCACTGAAACCCTGCGTTTGGCACATATGCTCCGTGGTGCTGCGCTGAAAACTGAAATCTATTTTGAAGCAGAGAAGCTGAAAAAACAGCTGAGCTATGCAGCGCAAAAAGGCATTTCGCTGGTGGTTATTCTGGGCCCTGACGAGGTGCGCACCGACACTGCGGTACTGCGCAATATGCGCAGCAGCTCGCAGGAAGTAGTGCCCCAGCGTGATCTGGTTCAGCGCATTAAAAGCTTGCTGGCGATGCCGTAACGGTCATCCCGTCTGGGGAACAACCATAGCTGAGCCGGCATAATCTCTGTCTTGGTGCCGGGAGATCGCAGATGCCCTCCGAAGGAATCATTATCAGGCCACCCAGTGAAGCGGACAGCCTCATACTGCAAATTACCACCGGATGTTCCCACAATCGCTGCACGTTCTGTCCGGCCTATAAAAATACGGCGTTTCGCATGAAGTCAGTCCCTGAAATCGTCAGGGATATGACTGCGGCAGCCGCCGAAGGCGACTTAACCGTGCGCAAAGTATTTCTCGGCGATGGCGATCCGCTGGTCATGCCGTCGGGGAAACTTGCCGCCATTTTTCATGCCCTCAATGTTCGGTTTCCGCGGCTGCAACGGGTGGGCATGTATGCCAATGCCAGAAGCATCGTGCAGAAAACCGCTGCCGAGTTGCGCGCATTGCGGGAACAAAAACTCGGCATCCTGTATATGGGGCTTGAGTCCGGCGATCCGGTGACGCTTGACCGCGTGCAGAAGGGCGCGACCATAGAACAGATGATAACTGCTGCCCGGATGGTGCGCGACGCCGGCATCAAATTGTCGGTTACGGTTATTCTGGGGCTGGGGGGTAAAGAGCGACGCGTGGTGCATGCCATGGAAACGATGCGGGTTCTCAATCAGATGAGCCCCCACCACGTGGGTGCGCTCACCCTTATGGTCGTTGCGGGGACGCCGCTGTACCAGGAATGGAGAGCGGGCAGATTTACGATGCCGGAGCCCTTTGAGATCATCGAAGAATTGCACCTGATGATTCAAGAATCGCAACTCGAACATTGCCTGTTTTCACTAATCATGCGTCAAATTATCTTCCCCTCAGCATCAGGCTTTCCCGGCAGAAAGAGCAGGCGCTGCGGCATATTGAAGCCGTGCTGGCTGAGAGAAACGCCAGCGTGCTGACGCCAGAGTTTTTGCGGGCGCTGTGAAGAAAGCAGGGTTTACGGGGTCCAGGGTTCAAGGATTCAAGGTTCGCATGCAGATAGGGCCTGGGTTTGGTTCGTGCCGGTTGACTTACTGTGACACTTTAGATATATAACTTTCAATGCCAGTAAACAGCCTACTGTCAAAAGTTCCATGAGAAACAGGGGAACGATATGAAGCCACAGAGTCCACAGAGGGATAATAGAAGTTTGTTGGTTCTTGAAATAAAATATTTTCTCTGTGTGCTCCGTGGTTAATTTTTAACAATACCAAACACAGTGGAAGGATGGCCGAGTGGTTGAAGGCGGCGGTCTCGAAAACCGTTATCCCGTGATAAACGGGATCGAGGGTTCGAATCCCTCTCCTTCCGCCATATAATGAGCGTTCAAGACAAAGGGCCGCTGTCCCATTAATTATCCATTCCTTCTCCCCGATTGCATCCTTCAAGGATGATGCGTATGATAAGGACCATGACGATGCTGTTGGCACCGGGTGGACAGAAAAGTCCGAGGCGCACCGCGACGTATAACGAAGCCGGCCATATGAACGGAACGCCGATTCCGCAGCAGCGGCATTAGAACGGATAAACAAACGGTGAGGCGATGTGTGCCGCGATAAAAACGAAGTGCCCGGTCTGTAAAAAGGTAATTGTTTATTCGGCAGCAAACCCATATCGGCCTTTTTGCTCTAAACGCTGCAAGCTGATTGATCTTGGTGCCTGGCTTGACGGCACCTATGCTATTCCGGCTGCGGATGATGAGAGCGAGCGCGAGACCGCCCCGGAAGATGATTGACCGACATCGTCGCACACGCAACGGTGCCGCTGTTCACCGGCAACGGTATGCCGGCACGTATTCAGGCTGCGCCGACATTTTATTTGACACCGGTTGGGTAATCAGGTATAGAATGAGGCACTGAAAGAATCATCAGGGAGTACCGAAGGATAGGGAGCACGGTATGGTTAAGTCAGAACTCATAGAAAAGTTATGTGAAAAAGTAAAGATTCAGCCAAAGATTGCAGAGATTGCGGTAAAAACAGTATTTGACAGCATGATCGATGCGCTGAAAAGAGACGAGGGCATTGAAATCCGCGGTTTTGGAAGCTTTAAGATACGCAAATATGAAGGAAGAACGGGCAATCACCCGCGCACCGGAAGCGAGATTGTTATTGCACCCAAACGGCGGCCTTTTTTTAAGGTGGGAAAAGAACTGCGTGAGCGCGTGAATAAAAAACCCGGGGTGGAATAACAGAATCACCTCCGCAGTGTTTTACCGGCAATGCAGCAATGACAGCCAAAGCCTTGGATGCTGACGCATCAGGGCTTTTTTGTTTTTTATATGAAGAACAGTTCGCGGCTTATCGGCAATCTCATTATTGCGGTGTGGCTTGTTTTGCTGGCGCTGCTGGTGAGAAAACATATCTCCATTCCCGTACAACCGCTGCCGCTGCCAGCGACAGCGCGCTTGGAGGCAGAGCGCCGCGAAGAGTGGCACGGGGTGTATAAGAGCGGGAAAAAAATCGGCTATACCCAAGCGCTGCGGCAGAAAACAGAAACCGGTTACCGGTTCACGGAACGGGCTGTTCTGCATCTGTCGATGATGGGGATACCGCAGAGAATTGTCACCGCGCTTGATGCCGAAACGGACTCTCATTTTCGGCTGTGTGCTTTTGAGTTCAGCATCCACACGGACAGTCAGCGCTTTCAAGCTTCGGGACGCATAACCGGCACCCGCCTGCACCTGAAAACCGAAACCGGCGAAACATCGCGCCAGACCAGTATCAATCTTCAAGCAGTGCCCGTCCTGGCCGATTCACTCACCTGGTCGCTGATCCGCAACGGATTGCGCGTAGGTCAGACAGCGACGCAACCAATTTTTGATCCCTTGACCATGGCCACCATGAAGGCGACGGCAAAGGTAGAAGCACAGGAAGATATTGTAGTGCAGGGGCGCAGCACCGCGTGCTTTCGGGTGCGGCATACCTATAATGGTCTCACGGTATATTCATGGCTCAATCAGCAGGGCGAAACAGTGAAAGAAGAAAGCCCGCTGGGGTTTCTGTTGCAACAAGAACCGCCGGCCACGGCAGCGCAGGGAATTGCCGCTGACGCGCCCCTTGATATCATTGCCGAAACGGCGATCCCCGTCAATTCACCGATCACAAAACGCGAGGTGGACTATTTAAAACTACGGCTGCGCAATATTGCGCTTGCCGGTTTTTCCCTGGAGGGAACCCGGCAGAAAAGAACGGGCGACATACTGGAGATTTACCGGGAAACGCTGACGGCTGCCGATACCTTTCGCCTGCCGCTGCGCAATCGCGAACTGCAACCATACCTGGCAGCGTCGCCGTCGGTGCAGAGCGATGACCAAACCATTGTGCAAACAGCCCGCTCAATTCTTCAGGAAGAGACAGACGCCCGGCGGGCGGCGCAATTGATCTGTTCGTGGGTGTATGCAACCATTGAAAAAATCCCGACTATGAGTATCCCGCGGGCAACTGAGGTGCTGCGCGTGAAACGCGGCGACTGCAATGAGCACGCGGTTCTGTATGCCGCCCTGTGCAGAGCTGCCGGTATTCCGGCAAAAACCTGCGGCGGCATTGTCTATCTGGACGGAGCATTTTATTTTCATGCCTGGGTCGAAATTTATTTGCAGCGCTGGATTGCCGTAGATCCCAGCATGCAGCAATTTCCCGCCGATGCCACGCATATTAAATTTGTTGAAGGCGAGCTGTATGAACACCTGCCGCTGGTGAACATGGCAGGCAAGCTTGCCGTTGAGGTGCTGGATTATTCATGATTAGCCTGCGCAATCTTACCAAATGTTTCAATAGCCTGGTGGCGGTTAATAACCTGAACCTTGATGTTCAATCGGGAGAACTGTTTGGTTTTTTGGGGCCGAATGGAGCCGGCAAAACCACCACGCTGCGCATGATGGCGGGACTGATAAAACCGACTGCAGGCACTATTATCATTGATGCGCATGACCTGGCACAAAATCCGCTTGCGGCAAAGCAGATTACCGGTTTTATCCCCGATCGCCCCTACCTGTATCAGAAGCTGACCGGCAGAGAATTTTTGCGATTCATTGGCGGGCTGTACCGCCTTCGGGATCAGGAGACCAGCGCGCGCACTGCGCAGCTGCTTGACCTTTTCAGGTTAACCGACTGGGGCGATGCGCTGATTGAAACCTATTCTCACGGCATGAAACAACGGCTGGTCATGGCCGCAGCACTGTTGCCGCAACCCAAAGTTATCATTGTGGATGAGCCGATGGTCGGACTGGACCCGGCGGGGTCAAAGCTGGTGAAAGACATTTTTAAAGGATTATGCGCGCGTGGCGCAACTGTTTTTATGTCAACACATTCGCTTGATATTGTGGAAGAACTATGCGACCGAATCGGCATTATTCAGGGTGGCCGCTTAATTGCCGTCGGCACTCTGAAAGAGCTGCGGGAGATGACCGGCGCCGTCGGAAAAAAACTTGAGGAGATTTTTTTTAAACTCACCGACGAGCAGGAACGGGAAGGCCTGACAACGGCAGTGAGGCGGTGAGCGGAACCTATGCAGCATGCTGCCATGCTTTTTTACCCACAGGTGGTCGGTTTAAAAAACAGAGTAGCAACGCGCAATCGCGCCGCCATGCTCCGGCTGGCTGTTGCGCTCACGCTGGCGGTGCTGTTCTGGGGTGGCATTTTTACCGTCTTCTATCGGGTACTGACCTATTTTAAAAGCATTGAACTGCTTGGCGACCTACTTGCGGTAAAACTCTTGTCCATGGTGTTTCTCACCATTTTTTCAATTCTTATCTTCAGCGCCATCATCACCGCGCTTTCAACCCTGTTTATGGCCGAAGATCTGCACCTGATACTTACCGCGCCGGTAGCGGTAAGCTCGATCGGCCTCAGCAAATGTTTTGAAACAATGTTCAACAGTTCCTGGATGGTGCTGCTGTTCAGTTTGCCGGTATTTTTTTCCTATGGCGTTGCTTACCGGCAGGGGCCGGAGTTTTACGGCCTGCTTATGGTCAGCATTATCCCGTTTGTCATGATCTGCGGCGCGGTGGGCACGGGCGTTGCGGTCGCCCTTACCCTGGTGCTGCCCGCGACGCGGCTCAGAAACATTATGCTCATGCTGGCGTTGGTGTTCGGCATTACCGTGTATAGTCTGTTTCGGTTTTTGCGGCCGGAACAGTTTGTGAACCCCGAGGCATTCCGCACACTGCTGGACTATATTGCAACGCTCGAAATGCCGGCTGCGCCGTTTTTGCCCAGCCAATGGGCAGCAGATGTGGTGGCTGCTTTGTTCCTGCCCGCCAGGGGGGACATCGCATTCAATCTGGCACTGCTCTGGAGCACCGCACTGGCGTTGCTGATTATCGTGCAGCGGTTTTTCCAGCGCGTGTACTGTCGCACCTGGTCAAAGTCCCAGGAGTCGCTTCCGGGGCTGCAGGGCAGGTGTCGCCGCGGGGATAGACTTCTGAACACTGTATTTTCGCGGGTGGCGCCCACGCACCGCCAGCTGGCGGTAAAAGATCTGTCCTGTTTTTTTCGCGACCCGGCGCAGTGGTCGCAGTTGTTTATTCTGGGCGCTATTGTAGTGATCTATCTCTATAACCTGCGGGTGTTGCCGCTTGACCAGAGCCCCTTGCCGACGCTGTATCTGCAACATGTTATAGCGTTCCTGAATCTTGGTCTTGCCGGGTTTACCCTGGCAGCAGTTGCGGCACGGTTTGCGTTTCCAGCGGTCAGCATGGAAGGACATTCCTTCTGGCTCATCCGCTCCGCGCCGGTTCGGATCCAAGACGTTATCTGGAGCAAATGCTGGCTGTATGGGATATTTCTGTTGGTGCTGGCCGAAGGGCTTATCATCTGTTCCAACTATTTGTTGCGGGTAGATGGTTTTATGATGGCAATTTCGTGTGTGACGATGGCGATGATGACGTGCGGCATCGTGAGCCTGAGCATCGGCTGCGGCGCTGCCTACCCGCGCTTTGCTGTTGAGCATGTCGCCCAGATCCCCACCAGCTTCGGCGGGCTGCTGTATATGATTCTGGCGGTGCTGTTTATCGGCAGCGTGGTGATTCTTGAGGCAGGCCCGGTTTATATGGTTCTCATGGCCCGGTTCACCGGAACCGTGCTCACTTCCCTGCAATGGGTTAAGATTATTCTGTCTGGCATCGCGGTGCTTATTCTCAACGGGCTGGTTTGTTATCTGCCGCTGAAAATCGGCAGTCGCGCATTAGCCGCTTTTGAGGAGTTTTGAAATCGCCCGCCGGTCCAGCTCCTGGCGCACGTCGCGAAACTGGGGTTTGAGGTGCGCGGGGGCGGCGCGTTCAAGTGCGTCGCAGAAACGCAGGCCCTCTTGCCAGAGATGATCGGGAATAGTCACCGGACAGCCGCTGCGGACCGCGTCTATGAGCGGCACCAGCGATACCAGCAGTTTTTGAGCGCGGGCTTTCAGGTTGGGATGCGCTGCCAGCACCGACAGGAGCGCATCTCCGGTTGCATTGTAACGCGCGATGAGGGTGCGGCCCAAATCACTCCGGCGAAGCACTTCATCTCTGAAAGCACGCACGGCGCCAAGATGATGCTGCAACCGCTCATCGGCAAGCAGCCAGGCGGCAACACAGGGAGCTGCAGCGGCGGGTGTTAATACCACATCCCGGGTGAGGCTCTGCCCCGCAGCAATCAGCAGATTCGGGATAACAGCGGTTTCATAGCCTGCAGCCCGGATCTCGATCGTATGCACGCCGGCGGGCAACAGCAGCAGGTAGTATCCGTTGACCGATCGCGCGCTGGTGCCGCAGGCCGGAGCATAAATATCAGCGCCATCAACCGGGACACCGGCTGTCTGGGCGGTAACCATGCCGGTCAGGACACCGGTGCCCGAAGCTGCATACTGGTAAATGCCGCCGGTCGTGCCTGCCGCCACTGATGCTGCGGGGTGCTCTGCAGCAACGGCTTGAGAGACTCCGGCGAATACCTTGGTGAGTGTCTGCCCGGCCTGCTTGACATCATAGACCAGAAAGTCAGAAAGACCGCACTGCGTCCAGTAATTCCCGCCATCCAGACTCAGATACATACCGCCATAAAATGAGGCTGCGTAAATCCGCTGATCGTCTGTCGCATCAATGGCGAGGGCGGTTACGGCATATTCCGCCGGCATACCGCGTGCCGCCGCCTCCCAGGTCGCGCCGCCGTCAGTGCTGCGATAAATGCCCGCATAGGTGCAGTCGCTGCCGCCGCAGCCGGCAAACATGCGCTGGGGGTCGGTGGTGCTGATGGCAATGCTGTTGACCACGACATTTTGCAGGGTGGTTGCAGTCCAGTGCCTACCGCCGTCGCTGCTCATGAAAAGGCCGCCCGGTGTTACCGGTGCATAAAAACTGCCGGTGCCGGCAAACAGGATGTGCGCATCCGCCGGATGGATGGCAGTGGCGTTGACCGGCACCGGAGCAGACCAGACGACGTCGAAGCTGTTGCCGCCGTCAGTGCTTTTGAGCAGTTCTCCCCGGGCGCCGGAGTAAAAATACAGGCCGGCCAATAGCAATTCAGGGTCAAGGGGAGAAACCGCCAGACAGGCGACATCATGTGCTTCTGCTGCTGCCGAGACCGAACGGTAACTCCAGGTCGCTCCCCGGTCAATACTTTTGCCGAATTGCTGATAAAAACCGGCATACAGTATGGCCTCCTGCTGCGCATGAAATGCCACCGCTTCTGAGTGGCGGTCATTAATACGCTGCCAGCGGCCGGATGCATCGCGCAGATAAATGCCGCCCAGCGTGCCGGCAAGAATGACCCGGGCGTCGGTTGGGGAATAATCAATGGTGTATATCTGATTTGCCTGAACGCCGGCATTGATCTCATTCCAGCTCTGCGCACCGTCCGTGCTTCTGAACACGCCCTGGTTTGCATCGCCGCCATAGATGACCGACTGGTCCGTCGGATCAACTGCCAGCGACAAGAACCGATTGGGTGACGGATAATACTGCCAGGTTGTTCCCCGGTCGGCGCTCAGCGCGGTGGCTTGATCAAGGCCGGCAAGCAGCGTGTCAGGGTCTTGCGGGAAAATGGCCAGCGACCGGCAGCGGGTGGTGGGTGCCAGCTGCTCCCAAACGGTCGTGCGTTTCAGGCCGTCCTGAGTCCGCAAGATGCCGCCTTCGCCGGCAACATACACGGTGTGGGGAGCGCGGGGATGAATTACTACTTCATCAAGATACCAGCCGATATCCCAGCATCGCCATGAAACGCCGCCGTTGGCGGTGGCGTAAATGTTCCCTTCGGGGATGCCCAGCATGATGCTGGATATCGCCCATAATTCACCGCGATGCCGCGGGTGAACGGCCAGTTTGAGCACATCGTTTGCTGCAAAGAGCCCGGTTTTAAACCAGTGTCTGCCGCCGGTGATGGTTTTAAATACCGCGCCGTTCTCGTCTGTTCCGTCCGGTCCGCCGGTTCCTGCATATACGGTGTTTCCGGTCGGATCATGCGGATCTACGACCACTGTATAACAGAAGCGGCTGTGCTGCTCAGCAAAGGTGAAAACCTGCCAGGTTCCACCATAATCGCGACTGGCGCTGATATACTGATTATGTGCAACCCAGAGTGTTCCCTGATGGAGCGGGTCAAAGGTGATTTCAAATACCTCGGTATCTTTGAAGCCGGGAATTGTGTGCCAGGAATTGCCATAATCAGTTGACCGAAAAAGGCCACCCCCCAGGTAACTGCCGGCAAAGAGCCGCGAACGGTCAAACGGGTCAACGGCGATGGTCTGAAACTGGCCGCCATACAGGCCAAGGTCATGCCAGAGAGAATGTTCTTGAGTTTTTGCACGCGGTGGGCTACATAATAGTATCATCCACCACATAAGCATCTGGCGCAATAATTTTTTCATGCGCCACTTCATACTACACTGTCCTGGTTCAGGCAACATAATTCGTGGGCTGTCGAGTCAACAGGTATATGGTCACGAATAACCCGGAAAACCACACACCACCGGCAAAACAAGCCTTATCCTATGAACAGCTCTTGTCTGCAGAACCGCGTGCTGCCCAAGAACTGTTTAATAACCTGTCCGGCGAAGAGCAGCTATCTCTGGTGCTCAGCGCGCCCTGGGAAAAACGGCAGCGGCTGATTTTGCTTGCGCAGCATGCCGACGAACTGATTCAGGCGCTGCCGGAAGAAGAACTTTACTGGACCGTAAAAGAAACCGGCATCGCGGATGCGCTGCCCCTGATCACCCGGGCGTCGTTTGATCAGTGGCAGTATATCCTTGATATTGATTGCTGGCAGAAAGACCAAATTGATATGGACCAGGTTGTAACCTGGCTGCAGGTCATGCTGCGCTGCCATGAGACAAAGGTTCGGCAGTGGTTAGCCAACACCGACGAGCAATTCCTTTATTTTATTTTTAAAAAGTTATTTACTATTACCAAACTGCGCGAAGACATGGATCCGGTGGAAGTTGCCGATCAACTGTCCTCCTGGACCCTTGACGGCCTCTATTACTTCCGCTTTGCCGACGAGGAGGCACGTCTCGTCTCCATTCCCTTCCTGCATCTGCTGTATACCACCGACAGCACATTTTTCTACCATCTTATGGAAAATACGCTCTGGTCGTTTGCGGCCGAGCTGGAGGAGGAATTGTTCCGGCTGCGCCAGAGCAGAGTTGCGGAGAAGGGGTTCCCCGACCTGGATGAAGCGGTGCAGGTATATCAGTACGTGAGTGCCGAGCACCTGCAGCGTCTGCGCAGTACCGCGGCAACCGACCATCGCGGGGCCGATGCCCGGCAACCGACGCCCCAGATGCTGCGGCATGTGCTGGCGATGGATCAATCCCCGCTTTTCGTGCAGCAGGTGCTGAGTCGTCTTAACAGCCGCCCGGACAGCGAGCGGATTCAGCGGGAACTGGTTCATGTCGCCAATCAGGTTATCGTTGCCGATGGCCTTGAAGTGCGAGACATTCAAAGCCTCAAAACGGCGCTGCGTAAAGTCCTGGGATATGCAAATATCGGGCTTGAACTGCTCAGTGAACAGGATGCGAGCGCGGCCGAACAAATGCTGCGCACCCTGCCGATTCGCCTGCTGTTTCGCGCCGGCTACAGCCAGGCGCTTGATCTGCAACGCCGCCTGCAACGGCTGCATGTGACGCTGTGGCGCCATCACCAGGCGGCACGGCGGCATTTCTTTGACGGCACCTGGGGCGCCACCATTGAAGGGCTTTCCCAGATCCGCCCCACCTATTTTGCAGGAAACAGCACGCCCGACAGTTTTTTGTTTCGGGAGTTTGAAACCCTGGCAGACATCCATACCACGCAGCGGGTGCTTGACATTGTCGCCGCTGCAGAAAAACTGTTTTTTGAAGCAATGGGCATTACTATTGACCATCTCCGCAACCTGCAGGGACAGGATATGCTCGTTGCCGAGCCGTTTCCGGTACAGGCCCGTCCGCTGTTTCTGACGATCCTTGCCCGGCAGGTGTTGAGCGGCGAGACAGCGTTTGTGCCGCTGACCGCAGGAGAATTGCATCGGTTTCTTACTGCGGTGTTTGTCAGGAATGAGGCTGGTGCGGGTCCCTTGTGGGTGCTCAACCCCGCTTTTCGCCGTGAAACACAGCAATGGGCACGAACGCTGTTAAACCCGTCCGGACCAGAACAGGCAGCTTTGGAGACGTTTGTGGAATGCTGCTTGGGGCTGCTGCAGGAACAGTGCGGCGGCGTCGTCGAAAACGAATCCATTGATCCCCGGTTTATTACCGCCGTTATGTGTAATCCCCACGGGTAGTAGCAATACGCTGCAAAAAAACCACTTGAAATACCGAACTGTCTGACCGGATTTTCGGTGCCGGGTGGTGGCGATGAACAAACTCAGGCGCTTACGATCTGCAATTACCCGCGCCGTTGCCTGCTCATTCCGTGTTCTGATGCAGATTGCCCGGGTTTGAACGCGGCAGTTTTTGGGAACGAGCGGTAAATTTAACTTTGACAACCGGCACAATAGTGTTATCATAAAAATAAAAGCAACGAATACTATCAACGATAGCACATCATGACCGGTAACCAACAGGAAAAGGAGGAATGTTATTATGGCACACAAAGAGATACCCCAAATTGCGGCAACACTTCAGGTGGCGTATTATTTATCCTATCTGGTTCCCGAGTATAAAAACCTGACGATAGAAGAGCGCAGACGAAAAGTAGAAGAAGATTATTTTATGACCCTTAAAATTGCCGATGTGATTTTTGAGGAAGCAAAACGCAAAAAGCTTCCGCGGGAGCAGGAACGGATCGTTAAGAAATACCTCGATTAATATCTGCTCCGATTACCCCCAGCATTGCCTCCCAGCAGAAATGAGGACCGGTTGTGCGGCCCTCATTTCTGCTGCATTCAGGATACTTCAGTGTACGCAAGCATTATCTATTTTATCACCGTGATCCTCATCTACACCACCTATATCCCCGCTGCTCAGCAGGTGACGGAATGGCAGTGGGATATTACGGGGATTACGGCGCTCAGCCTCATATTTTTTCTCTACAATAAAATCACCTTTAATCGCTTTGCTGCGCGCTGGGGGCGGAGCATTGCGTCGCCGGCCCCATTTGCGACCCGCCATTCGGCACTGGTCCAGCGCAGCACCATTCTTGCCATTTTTGTATATGCCGCCTGGGTCTATTTGTTTGACTTGAAGCTGCTGCTTGCGGCCGTTCCGTTCACCACACGCAGCATGCTGCTCACCAACATCGCAGGCATTGTGCCCTTTGTGTGCTTGCTGCTGATCGTGTGGTTCTGTGCTGCGCCGTCGTATCAGCGATATTACCACCCGGCCGCCGGCCCGACCGCCTATGTGTCCTCCCACCTAAAAATGACGGGAGCAGTCGTGCTGCCCTGGCTGCTGGTATCCTTGATACTGGATGTGTTCGCCGTTGCCGCGGCAGATTTTTATCAGACCATAAGCACCTATCCGCTGGCCGGCATCGGGTTTTTTGCGCTGGTTCTGGGAGCGATTGCGCTGTTCTTCCCGGTTGTTCTGATCAAGCTGTGGGACTGCACACCGATTCCGCCCGGGGAGCTGCGCAGCAAGCTGGAAGCCTTCTGCCGCGCCCACCGCTTTGGCTACCGGGACCTGGTGTTATGGAATCTGTTTGACGGACGGCTGGTGACCGCCGGGGTTATCGGGTTTATGCGGCGTTTCAGATATGTGCTGATCAGCCCGGTTTTACTGCAAATCCTTGACGATCAGGAATTAGAAGCGGTCATTGCCCATGAAATGGGTCATGTCAAAAATCATCACATGGTCTATTATGTTTTTTTTCTTCTGGGGTATGTGGTTGTGGCATACGGAGCGCTGGAACTGTTTACCTATGCGGTGCTTTCGCAGGATGTGGTTGTTTCCTTTATGGTTTCCCAGTTCGCCGACCTCAACACGCCGGTTTCCGTGCTGCTTACGGTCATTCCCCTGGCTTTTTTTATTATCTATTTCAGAATTTTTTTTGGCTATGTGTCGCGTCATTTTGAGCGGCAATCAGACCTGTATGCGCTGACACGTACCGGGACGGGTGCCGGTCTCATCGGTTCACTGGAAAAAATAGCGCAGGTCAGTGCGCAAAACCGCAATGCGCGCAACTGGCATCATTTTGGCATCGCCGAGCGCATTGCCTTTATTCAGCGGTGTGAGGAAAATCCGGCGCTGATAAAACACCACAACCGACGCGTCTCACGGATGTGCGCGCTGGCGGTGCTGGCGCTGATCCTCTGCGGCGCGTTTCTGTATGGCACCGACGGCCAACGGCTGAGCAGAGCACAGGTAACATTCTCGCGAAAAATTCTCGAGCAGCAGATTGCCCGGGAGCCGGACAAGGCGCAGCATTATTTTATGCTCGGCAATTTATATTATGAAACCGGCGATTTTGCCGCTGCCGAGCAGCAGTTTAAAACGGCGCTGGCGCTCAATCCCGATGATCCGGAAATTCTTAATAATCTGGCATGGCTGTATGCAACAGCGCCGGTGGCTGAACTGCGCAAGCCCGAGGATGCGCTTCAGTTGGCAGAAAAGGCAGCGCGGCTGTCGCCGCGGCCGCATATTCTCGATACCCTGGGCGAAAGCTATTTTGTGAACGGCCGCTATGCAGAAGCGGTGCAGGCGCTGGAGGCCGCGCTGGCTGCAGGAACGGACAACACCGCATATTATCGGGCGCAGCTGGAGAAATTCCGACGCTATCGGGATGGACGGCGCGTGTAGCAAAACGTTGCCGACCGGCGTCGCACCGCTAAAAAGCGTCTTGCTTCCCGCTGAACGGGAAACGCCGCGGCTCATTGCCCGCAGAAAACACCAGGAGGAGGTTGTATGCCGATATATGAATATCAATGCAATCAGTGCCAAGCAGTGTTTGATTGTGTGATCTTGCGCTATGATGAAACGTTTGTTCCCGTGTGTGCGCAGTGTGGCGCCCGCGATGTCCGCAAGCTCGTTTCGCGCACCCGTTATTTATCAGGCCCGCGCGAAGACGGACTCGCCGCGCGGCTGGAGAAGCAGATGGTCGGCAAATTTGGCGCGGGTCTCTCTGACACGATGCGGCAGGAAATCAAAGAGCTGTCAAAAGTAGCGGCCAAACGGGGCAAAAAACGGTTTGAGAAAATGATGGATACGGGATCAAGCGAAGCAGAGGATTACTGACGCAGCAGAGGATTTGCACAAAAGCCTGAGGTCGTTTGCCTGCTGCCGGCTCAGCCGATCCCGGCCAGTTCCAGCCTTCCTTGCCAACGGTCAAGCAGCATTTTCTTCATAAGCTGGTGGTGCTCTGCCTGTAACGCAGGGTCAGAACGCACCAGATCAAACGCCGCCCGCCGCGCTTCGGCGAGAATGTGCGCGTCGCGAATAATATGCGCCACGCGGAAGTCCGGCAACCCGGACTGGCGGGTTCCGAGAAATTCTCCCGGCCCCCGAATATTGAAATCTTCTTCCGCAATTTTAAACCCATCAGCAGTCTGCTCCATCACCGCAAGCCGCCGCCGGGCGTCATCGGTTTTTCGATACTGGGCAAGCAGAATGCACAGAGATTGCGTTGCGCCTCGACCCACGCGGCCCCGCAGTTGATGCAGTTGCGAAAGGCCGAACCGCTCGGCATGTTCAATAATCATCATCGAGGCATTCGGTATATCAATGCCCACTTCAATGACGGTGGTCGCGACCAGGATCTGAATCCTGCCATCCTGGAAGCGGCGCATCACGCCGTCTTTTTCCTCGGGGGACATGCGCCCGTGAATCAGCCCCACCTGGTATTCAGGGAAAATATCCTGCTGCAGATGCTGCGCCATGTTGGTCGCATTTTTCAGATCCATCTTTTCCGATTCGGCAATGAGCGGGTACACGATAAACGCCTGCGCGCCGCCTGCCAGCTCGCGGCGCATGATGGCATATACCTCTTCGCGGTGCTTTTCATGAAACACCTTCGTCACCACCGGCGTTCGTCCCGGCGGCAGTTCGTCAATGACCGACAGATCAAGATCGCCATACACGGTCAGTCCCAGCGTGCGCGGGATCGGGGTTGCGGTCATCACCAGCACATCGGGATTGGCGCCCTTTTTCTTCAGCTCGGCCCGCTGCATGACTCCGAACTTGTGCTGCTCGTCAATGACGGCAAAGCCCAGGCGGTGAAACGCCACGGTTTCCTGGATCACCGCGTGTGTGCCGATAACGAGCTGCACGGCGCCGCTTTTGATCTGCCGCAGGCTTTCCTCGCGTTGCGACCTGGTCTGTCCGCCGGTGAGCAGCAGGATTGATACGCCGGTGTCACGGATCAGGGACTGGATGGTGTTGAAATGCTGGGCGGCTAAAATTTCGGTCGGCGCCATAAAAACGGCCTGATAGCCGTTCCAGATCGCGACCAGACAAGCAATCAATGCCACCACCGTTTTACCGCTCCCCACGTCACCCTGAATGAGGCGATTCATGGGTGAAGGGCGCGCCATATCGGCAAAGATTTCATTGAGTACCCGCTGCTGTGCGGCAGTTAATGAAAAGGGCAGGGAGGCCAGATAACGGTCAAGCGTTGCGCGGGGAAGCGTGTAGGCAATGCCGGGCAATACGGACACGCCCCTTTTTTTTAGCGCCAGCCCCAGCTCAAGAAAAAACAGCTCGTCGAACACCAGCCGCTTATGGTAGCGGGATTGAAATGCCTGCAGCGCCGCCACGTTGTCGTCCGGGCTCGGGGCATGAACTCCGGCCAGCGCCTCCTGCACGCCAACCAGGTTGTGTTCCCGGCGCACCGTTTCGGGCAGCCCATCAATAGCATGGCGCACGTAGCTCTGGGTAACATGCCGCAGTATTTTTCGTATGGTTTTTTGATGCAACCCCTCGCTCAGGGGATATACAGGAATGATGCCCTTAAAATCAGGGCTGAACTCATCCTCGTCGGTAATGACTTCGATGTCGGGATGGTGCATTTCCTTCTGGAAGCGGAAGGTTGATACCCGCCCGGATAAGATCACCTTCTGTCCAACCTTGAATTTATTTCTCAGGATGGTCTGATACAGCGGGTTATAATGAAACCATTTTGCCCGCAGAATCTGCGTGCCGTCATCCACAGCAATTTCAAAAATATTTTTCTGTCTGAAGGAGACGGCTTTTGTCGTTGCAATGATGCTGCCACAGACTGTCGCGTCTTCTCCCGCCTTGAGTCGGGCGATGGTTGAAAATGTCCTGCGATCCAGATAGGTTCTTGGCAAAAAATACAGCGCATCCTCAATGGTAACAACCCCCTTACGGGCTAATATCTCCGAGATCTTCGGTCCCACCCCTTTTACATACTGGATGGGCGATTTGAGCAACTTCATTGATTCGGCGTAAGATGCGACGGTTTGGGTAATACGCGCCGTGGTCAGTTCATCTCTGAGTTCTTTGATGATGGCAAGCGAACGCACAATAACAGCCCTCTTATGATCATCAGATGCGCAGTCAAAATCAGCAAAGTTATTCAATAATTTATTAAGTAAAGTTAAATGTTTACTATTTTTTTCCTGAGATATAGCATGAGATATAAGGTTGGCAACGACCTGCTGGAGGTTTTTCATAAAGGGCAGGCTCGCAAAATTGTTTTTTGCGGCGAACGCAAGCGGCTTTTCAATTGTTGTGAGAAATTCTTCAAGCGACATGGCGCATAATCCCAGTGGGTTTTGCAAAGAAGAATTAACAGAAACGGGGCATCGCTTCAACAAAAAAGCACCGCCTGAAGGGGTTCATCGGCAACAGGCTTGGGGCAGCACGAGCCACAAGCCGTGCGCCGGCAAAAGTGACGGTATATCCTGGTTGAGAGGCAGGAACGGTTGCTGCGGCAGTGGAGTCAGGGATTAGCGATAGTGGATGTTCATCTGTCGTCCGTTTGATGCCAGGATCAGCGGATTGCCTTTTAGTTTTTCTGCAACAAGGCGCAGGCATTTATTGGTGGAAATCCTTACCTCGGCATAATAACCTTTATTAACCCTGCGGAACAGATATAGCCAGACATCGGCAGGCGACCAGTCCTTGGTGCTTTGCAACGGCAGCACCACGTTTTTCTTGAAGGTATCCCACGACCCGCCGGTGCCGGTTATGACAAGCTCAATAAATCCGCCCACGTCGGGATTGCACTGCTCATAAGGATCCGGCACAACCGAATAGGGCACGCAAGATTCAACATATTGGCGAGGACAATTATGAAGGATATACGGAAAGTCTGACACCACTTCTTCATAAGTTTTATCGGGATAATCCAGCCTGATGCGAAACCGGTTTGCCAGGCTGCTGTAGAGAGAAATGGGCTGTGTGTTGCCGTCGGTTGGATTATGGATGATTGCAATAAAGAGTTGCGCCGTGCCGGTCAACAAGTATTTTCCCGGAGCGGCAAACCGTCCCGGCGATTGCCATGAGGCGAAGATTTGACCGGTGGAATACTCGCCGATCGTGATGCCGCAGGGCGGTTTGGATGCGGAAACATTTATCTGATAGAGCGGCGCAGAGGAAAACGCTGCATGCGTTTCCGCAGCTAACTGTTGCGGAGTCGCGACAATAGGCAGAAGCAGGAGAATGATACCAACCACCCAATTCAACTTCATGATCAAGATGTAACCCGTACTCTCCCCCTGCAACATGTCCGGTAACGATTCACCAGCGTCTCTATCGCGTCCAGAAATTCTACCCTTTGGGCAGAGATAGGAATAGATAGGAATGAATGGCAGGGATAGTGTTCTTTGCCTAATCAACCGGCACCATAATCGTATGCACAACCAATAGATATTGAGTTTAGCTTTTAGCTGCCAAAACGCCTCTTTTTATAATCAAAAATTTGATTGTCATGATACTGACAGTAAGAGTCTGGTCTCATAACTTTTGATTTACATTTTGGAAACTTGCAGCGATATGGTTTGTGGTCTTGAATCCTTTTTCTAATTTCTTCCCATCTGAGCATACTTACATCCCAAACTAATGCTCTCTATGAGAGTTTACATGTTAATATATTGTATTTACTTTGTTTTAAATATATCACAAAAAATGGTCATTGGCAAGTGCATTTTAATATGCTGTAACGCCGTAGCATAACATTGCTCAAGAATGATGGGTAAAATAACGCCCCCGACACGACTCGAACGTGCGACCCAGGGATTAGGAATCCCTTGCTCTATCCTAACTGAGCTACGGGGGCAATGGATTTGCTTTATCGTCGTGGCTGGTTTTTTACGACTGCTGTGAGACTCCAGCAACTCACTTTTTATACATAACTTTTTTGGCGGCTTCCGTCAATTTTTTTCACAGGTTCGCGGTTAAAAATAGACTGGTGAGCACCCTGCGTGCAGTCAGCACGGGGAGATTATTTTTGGGAAAGACCTGTTAAAAATACTTTGACAAATTAAAAAATAATGTACTAATATATAAAAAAACAAAGAATATCATTTTTCAAGCGCCAAACCAAAGACAGGAGGGTTCTATGCACAGAAAAATAATCGTGGTAATTCTGTCAATTGTCTTGCTCAGCGGTTTTACCGCACCGGTCATGGCAAAGCCATGCTGTGAAAAAGCTGAAGAAGCGTCGGCTTCGGCAATTTTTGCGGATGCTGTTTTTATTCGGCCGTTCTGGATGACATGCACCGTGTTGGGAACCGGCGTGTTTGTGTTGACCTCCCCCTTTACCTTGATCGGGAAAAACATCGGTTATTCCGCAAAGGTGCTCGTGGCGGAACCGGCCATCCACGCCTTTGGGTATCCGCTGGGATCATATTAAGCAAGAACTGAACAGCAAAAAAAAACGGCCGGGTCTGCAGACACCCGGCCGTTTTTTTTGTATGGGATGCACGGCTCTGGGCAGGCTTTTGCAGCAATGTCATTCGGTAGAAACTGCGCGGGTGAAAAATCTGCGGCAGATGAGGCAGGATTTTTTTGCGTTTTACCGTGGGCTGAGGGATGCGGCGACAGCTTCGTGCACACAGTGGCATCAAATACCCGTTATCAAGTTCTTACTAAAAAAAAACGGCGGGAATCATTGATGCCAAAGTCCCGTTGTCACCCGGCCCATAACAAGCGTCGGCACCAGTCATGAGGTTCCGGTTTTATTGCCGAAAGATACCGTGCATTCTGAACAGGGAACCTGGTGTGAGCAATACAGAATCTTTTTCTCACCTTTGGTAAATTTCCCCGCCCCTTTTCTTACCTGGGCGCAGGCAATATTAGGCGGTGCCATGCAATAATATTTCCCATCCATCAAAACATGGTATTCGCCCTTGCAACAGGAGATTTTCTTCATTTTTATTGTCATTGTCGTATCCTCTGGAATAGGCACCGATTATGGAGGCTCACGCTGAACTGCCGTAACGAGAACTCTTTTTATACTTACCATGATTTTGGCTGTGCGTGAAGCAGGAAACGCGGGAAATCGCCTTGCAGCGCTGCAAAAAAGATGTTACTCATAGAGACATGATATAACGAAATTCAAACGGGTGAACATCAATCCATGCAGCAACAGGTAATGAGCGGCACGATTGCCGCAGTCTGCATCAGCAGTAAAAAATCTGTCAGGAAGAAAAATGTGGGTGCCGGCCTGCTGATTGAAAATTTCGGTCTTGCCGGCGATGCCCACGGCGACAGCGCAACGCATCGTCAGGTAAGTCTGTTAGCCGTGGAGAGCATCAGACGGATGCAGGAGCTGGGGTTGAGCGTCGGCGCCGGGGATTTTGCCGAAAATTTGACGACCGAGGGCATAGATCTTCTTGCGCTGCCGCTCGGCACAAAAGTTCGCATCGGCACTGACGCGATTCTGGAAATTACCCAGCACGGCAAAGAATGCCATACCCCGTGTGCAATTTACCGTCAGGCTGGGATGTGTGTGATGCCGCGTGAGGGAATTTTTGCCCGGGTCGTGCAGGGTGGCAGGGTTCAGACCGGAGACGCCATCACGCTCATCGGATAGGCAGAACGCCGGCGGGCGGCTGCGGCATCGAACCCGTTCTGCCTATATATCCCGTGACCGATCAATAAAACCACTATGAATGTTACCACGCCACAGGATCAAGAACTGAAGGACAAGATTGCGACATTAAAAAAAGCCCGCAATGCAATAATTCTGTGCCATAACTATCAACCTCCGGAGGTGCAGGACTGTGCCGACTTTTTGGGCGACTCATTAGAACTGAGCCAGAAAGCGGCGCAAACCGATGCCGAGGTCATCGTGTTTTGCGGGGTGCACTTTATGGCTGAAACGGCGTCCATCCTTTGCCCGGACAAAATCGTGCTGTTGCCGGATGCTGATGCCGGATGTCCGATGGCTGACATGATCAATGCGGAACAGTTGCGGGAAGTAAAACGCTGTCATCCCGGCGCGCTGGTCGTCACCTATATCAATTCAACCGCGGCAGTCAAAGCGGAAAGCGATTACTGCTGCACCTCGGGCAACGCCCTCAAGGTGATTGAGAGGCTCAAGGACAGCGGCGACCTTATCTTTGTGCCGGATAAATATCTGGGCAACTATGTTTGCCAGAAAACCGGCAAGCAGATGATTCTCTGGCCCGGCTACTGCCCCACCCACATAAAAATCTTGCCGGAGGATATTGTGGAGCAGAAGCGCGCTTATCCTGACGCGCTGGTCATGGTGCATCCCGAATGCCACGCTTCGGTTTCGCAGATGGCGGATGTCGTGCTGAGCACGGGCGGCATGTTGAAATATCCCGGCCAGAGCCCGGCAGCACAGTTTCTGGTCGGCACCGAGCTGGGCATGGTACATCGGCTCCAGACGATCTATCCTGACAGAACCTTTATTCCCCTAACCAACCGCGCGCTCTGTCCGAATATGAAACGCATTACCCGGGAAAAAATTATTGCTGCCCTCAACCAGATGACGCCGGTTGTCAGTGTGCCGGAACGTATCCGGGAAGCTGCCTATGCGCCGGTCAAACGAATGCTGGAAATAGTCTGAACCGCTACTTTTTGGCCCGCTTTGCCTGCAATGCTTTTTTCCGCTTCTCAATATACTCCATCCGTTCTCGGATAACCTTCTCAAAACCGCGCTCCGTCGGCACATAGAATGTCATGCCGGCGAGCTTCTCAGGCAGAAACTCCTGGTCAACAATCGCATCCGCATAGTGATGGGCATACTGATAGCCTTTGCCGTATTCAAGCTCCTGCATCAGCCGGGTCGGCGCATTGCGGATATGCAGCGGAACGGGGAGGGCGCCTGATTTCGCGACTTCCTGTCGGGCTCTGCCATAGGCGGTATATACGGCATTGCTTTTGGGCGCGGTTGCCAGATATAGCGTTGCCTGCGCCAGCGCGAGTTCGCCTTCGGGATGGCCGATGAAATGGAAGGCATCCTTTGCCGCAACCGTTACCAGCAGCGCCTGCGGGTCGGCATTGCCCACATCCTCGCTGGCGAAGCGTATCAGACGCCGGGCGATATACAGCGGATCCTCGCCTGCCTCCAGCATGCGTGCCAGCCAGTAGAGGGCTGCATGGGGGTCGCTGCCGCGCAGGCTTTTGTGCAGCGCCGAGATGAGATTGTAATGTTCTTCCCCGCTCTTGTCATAGAGCAGCACTTTTTTCTGCAGCGCTTCTTCCACGGCGCTTATGGTCAAGACTCTTTTTCCGCCCCGGTCGGTGTCCGGGGGGCACATCATCACCGCCATTTCCAGCGTATTCAGCGCAACGCGCGCATCCCCCTGGCAATAGTCAACGATATACTGCAGCACCTCCGAGTCCGCTTCCACCTGCAGGCGGCCCAGCCCGCGCTCCGCGTCATGCAAAGCGCGCTGCACAATGAGATGCAGATGGCGCTCGGTGAGGGGGTTGAGCACCAGCACTTTGGTTCGGGACAGCAGCGGGGATATGACTTCAAAGGACGGATTTTCCGTGGTGGCACCCAGCAAAATAATAGTGCCTTTTTCAATATGGGGCAGGAAGGCATCCTGCTGGGCTTTGTTGAAGCGGTGGATTTCATCCACAAACAGAATGGTGCGCGTGCCGCTGCGGCGCTTGTGTTCTGCGGCTTCTTGAATGAGCTGTTTGACTTCCTTCACGCCCGATACTACGGCGCTGAGGGAGCAGAAATGCGCTTTTGTGGCCTCGGCAATAATAAATGCCAGGGTGGTTTTGCCGGTTCCCGGCGGCCCCCAGAAAATGAGCGAATGCAGCTCGTCGCCGTCAATGATGCGGCGCAGCAGTTTGCCGGGACCCAGCAGATGTTCTTGTCCCACGAACTCAGCAATGGTGCGGGGACGCATACGGTCGGCAAGGGGCGCCGCTGCGTCAAAGAGCACAGGTTTTTCCGGGGGAAAGAGTTCCATAACTTTTACTGGTGAAAAGGTGAATAGGTAAATAGGAGAATCATAAACTTATTACCATGCACTTTTCACTATCCACTATTCACTGCTTCTAAAGTTTCATTATCTTATCAATGATCCGCTTAAACGGTTTTGGCTGGTGGTTTATGAATGCATTATATTCTGATACAAAAATAACATAGCGGTCTGGGTCAACCTTTCCATCCACGATCAAAGGATTATGACGGTGAGCAGCAAGATAGCGCATATCTTTTTTAAGAGAAGCCGATTGCGCCAGGGCTACTAACTCTTCTTTTTCTTTTTTGCTGAGTGTCATGACACTGTTTCCCTCAGCTCTTTTAGAAGTGCCGCAAGTCCTAACAGTTTACCGTATTCTTCTAAAACCGACCAATCAATTGTTGATTTATGTAATGCAATCAGTGATTTTATGTCAGGCAGATCAATAGCTTTCCTTGATTCATCGTTTGCTATCGCCTGCAATTTCAGACCGATTAAATCCTCTTTTTTTACAACGTTGAGATGTAACGCGCCGTCAAACAACTGTTTGATTTCTGCCCGTTGCAGCATCCCGATTGATAGTTCTCTGAAAGCATGAAGAAAATCAACTTCACCAAAGATTTTATCGGGGGATACATATTGTGAAACATTTTCAGATTGATAGACAAGGTTATAGCCTAAGTCGGTCATGATTTCATTCACCTTGCCCACATCCTCTTTGTTGACCAGAAAATCAATATCCACGGTAGCCCGCGGAACGCCCCACAGTCCAAGGGCAAAACCCCCTATGAGGGCATAACGAATCTCTTTATCTTTAAATGCGGCAATGACTTTTTCTATGACCAGTTTAAAGTCCAAACAAAAATCCTTTACCTATTTGTGTTAAAGGCAGTTGAAAGCCTTGTTACATTGCACTTTTCACGTTCCACCTCATGCTGTCCACTTTTCACTGTTCACTATTCTCTATAATCTTGGATGGTATCTGTTTTCCCGACAATATCAAGGATTTTGTTTGTAAGAAATGATACGTTAAAAAAGTTTTGTTTATGGGAAGAGAATAAAGATCTTAAAAAGAAACATGTTAGCCGCGTTTCACTCCCCCGCTTAAGCCTTTGATCAATGAAAATCAACTGCTCCTCTTTGCTCCTTAAATTTTTGGGGGAAACTTTTGTAAAACATTGCTCTTTACTTTCTGTTCGCGTCGCCGCCCTTTGCTTGACTTCAGAAAGATGTTACTCTATACTCGGTACAGTTTTTCATATAGGAATCACGATCAATCTGGTGAATTGGGCACATGGACTTTGATGTTGAGAAAACTATATCATAGTGGTTAGAGGGCGCAGAATACGATCTGGGTGTTGCTGAAGCTGATTATTCCGCTCCAAAGTTTCCACTGATTACGGTGGAAAGTTTCCACCCATAACGCTCTAAAGTTTCCACTCAAAACGCCGCAACGTTT
>FWPV01002568.1_pt1 | contig 36402 bp, 34 predicted proteins | sample 2228371 | NCBI WGS metagenome assembly FWPV01 (sample SAMEA103939776, study PRJEB20133) | metagenome | reverse complement strand
ATAGAACTTAGGGGCTCGGATGTAGAGGGTTCGAAATCCCTCCCGACAGGCTTTATTGGCCAGGGTACAGGCCAAGAAGGTTTTACCGGCTCCGGTGGGTCCCGTGATGATGAGGTTTTGATGTTTTTAATCCAATCACAGGAGCTGAGGCTCAGGATGAGGGATCGGTGACGATCACTCCCAATCGGGATAACCTTGTGGAGGGCGTCGAGACGGTCGTGGTGACGATCAGTTCCAGTCCCAATTACATCGTGGGAACGTCCAACACCGCGACGGTCACCATTGCCGACGACCCGGTGACGGTCACGGTTACTGCCACCGATCCCAATGCGGCAGAGTCGGGAGCAGACCCGGACGTATTCACCTTCACCCGGAGCAACAATGGGAACCTGGCAGCTTCGCTCAACGTGGGCTATTCACTCAGCGGAAGCACGGCCATTAACGGCGGCGACTACCAGGCGATTGGAACCAATGTCACGATCCCAGCCAACCAGACCTCGGCTACGGTGACGATTATTCCAGTGGATGATGCGATCGCTGAGGGACCAGAGACAGTTGTGCTAACCATCAGCATCAGTCCCAATTACGTTATCGGAACACCAGGAAGTGCGACAGTAACTATTGCGGACAACGACTGAGGGCTGTTCACCGATTAGAGAAATTGGGGACGGGTTCACATTTCCTTGTAAAGGGTAAAAAAAATCGTTCAATTTAGGTTTAACTTTGGCTAATATGACATCAGGTTGTAGCTACGCTAGGTCTTTCTCACCGAAATGTGAACCCGTCCCCAATTTCTTACCACCAGGTAGGTGATGAATCCGAAGACAAGAAGAATGATGAGGATGGCGCCGAGGGCGATCCAGGTGACGTAGGTGCCCTTTGAAAGGAGACGAACCGGGTTCCAGCTCGGCTCTTTCGCAATTCTTCCGAGTTTACCTCTGTATTTGTCGAGTATGTCGGGGATTCCATCTCCATCCTTATCCGTAAAACTTCTCACATAATCCATCAAGACGATCCATTGTTTCAATTCCTGGATTCCGGGCTTCTGCTGGTCAATGTCAACCCTCAATGGCAGAAGGAGATCGAAGGGGTTGCCTTTTGGTTTCTCAGGGAGAACAGGGTTTCCCTGGCGGTCCTTGGGAACAATGTTGAGAATGCCATAAGTAAAACGACCCACGAAGCTGATGAATGTTGCATTATAAAGATTGGTAGCCACTCTGTAAAGCGCCTTATTCGACTTCGAATAGTCGAGAGGACGAAATCCCTCTTCCTCACTTCCGATTGAAATGTCGGTCACCCGATCAAAGAGCATTCGATTTGGATTGTATTTGAATGTTAATCCTGAAACCTGGAGAAAGAATTTTCTACCCTTCATGGGATAGATGCTGGTTACCACTTCGAGAATTTTCTTGATCTCATGTCCATTGAGATAGCAAGTGATGATCGGGTATCCCATGGTGTCGTCCGCACGACTGATCCCAAGAGGGACGATGCGGAAAAGATCGCAGACCGCAACCTTCCCGGTTTTCCCTTTAAGAAGATCATCCCGAATGGCTCCGTTCGATTCAATGGCAACAACCACTTTGGAGACAGGATCGTTTGGGTCATAATCAATTCTGTTTACTGCCCATCGGATTGAATCCGCAATGAGATTACCAAGATTGGATTCATCAGTCGTCAGAGTCAGATCAAAACCGGTCTTGGCCAACCCCTGCTGAAAGGTGAGACCGTATTCCTTAAGGACCCTTTGTTCGATGAGGCTGATAAAGGATTCGATCGCCCGCTGAATCTCCTCGTCTCCCTGAATCCGATCATCCACCTCCACTAGGGTGTATTGCTTTAGTGTGACCTTACCCTTCTCATAGGCGAGGTCGAGAATGCCGACGTTTTTCCCATAGGCATACGCCTGAACAATGAGCGTTTGGTTGACCCGAATGGGCTGGGTAAGCTTTGTGTGGGTATGACCGCTGACGATGATATCGATTCCGGGGACCTCCCTGGCCAATCGTTCATCCTCTGAACGTGATTTCTTCTCCCGGAGACCGCTATGGGAAAGACAGATGACCAGGTCCACCCTTTCCTTCTCCCGAAGGGTTTTAACCATCTCGCGAGAGATTTCGATCGGATGTCTGAATTTGACTGGCCGTGCAAAGGGGGAGACTTCTGCTGCATCTTTTCCCATGATTCCGAAGAATCCGATCCGGATTCCTTGGATCTCTTTCACAGTATAGGGTTTGATCCATCCCTTTTTAAAAATCTCCTCAAGCGAATCATCTTCAGGATCTTCCGGATGGAAGATCGCGCTTGAAAAGACAATCTCCGGCATCCCGCCCTTTTGATGCGCAGAGGTGATGATTCGCGCCAATCCTTTGGGCATCAGATCGAATTCGTGATTTCCCAGCGTGATCACCTCATAGCCCATCTCTTTCATCAAACGAAGTTCGATCCCTTCCTCACGGGAGATCATGTGAAAGAGCGAACCCATGAGAAAGTCTCCTGCGTCAACCACCAGGGTCGGATGGGGCCGTTTTGATTTCTCCGACTGGATGACGGTTGCGACCCTTGCCCAACCGCCCAGGGTTGCATCATCTCCGGTTCTGAGTGGTGAGTAGTCGAGGTTGGGTGAAAGTCCGAGAAGATGGGAGTGCAGGTCATTGGTATGAATGATAGTTAGAAGTTTCTCTTCTCCGTAAAGAAGAGAAGGGAGTAAAAGCAGGAGGATGATAAAAGCATAGAGTAATCTCCAGAAAGATGGGATTGCCACGCTCTTCGGGCTCGCAATGACATACACATTAGATTTCATGTTGGCTCCTATGGTTTTGCATTTGAGGGTGCCAGAACCCTGATGGACCGGTTTCCGATCGTGCATTCGACAGGGAGTTTCCCGGCGTGCTCGCCATCGGCAAACAGATCTCTTTGCTCGTCGGAAATGATCTTTATTTTTCTTCCAGAGGTCATGATGATCTTCGGATGAGGGATGTGGGTTCCCTTGAATACTTTTGGAAATTGTCTCAATAATTCCAGTTTGGATATCTCTTTAACGATACAGACGTCGAGCTCTCCATCATCCATGATTGCCTGAGGCGCAATTTTCATTCCTCCCCCATAGAAGGGAGCGTTAGCAATCGAGACCATCATCACCCGTCCTGTCCAGAAATGGCCGTCAATCGTTATTTCAATCTCGAAAGGTTTAAAGTTCTTTAATGTTTTGAGGACACAGATGACATAGCCTAACGTTCCACCGAAATACCCTCGATGGTCATTGGCCAATCGGTTGACCTCACTGTCAAAACCCACATATGCAATGGCTGCAAACGGAGTCTTTGGGTGGATGGTTGGAAGATCTACCTGCCGGAAAGAAGGGTTGGACAGGAAGAAGCAGTTCCTTTTCAAATCTGTGGGCAGGCCGATATTTCTGGCAAAATCGTTTCCCCTGCCGCAGGGCAGGTAACCCAGGGGAAGGCCTGTTTCCACAATGGCTGGAAGGGCTTGATGAACCGTTCCATCACCTCCAGCAAGAAGAATAACGTCAATCTTGTTTGTGGAAGCTTCTCTGATTTTTAAACGCATCTCATCAGGAGTGTTGGTCACCTCGTAAAGAAAATCGTGGGAAGACTGAGCAAGCCAGCATTTTATCTTTGGAAACAGGCGAAGAGCCTTTCCGCCTCCTGCTTTTGGATTGAGGATGACCAACATTTTCATCGATTCAGCTCCCCCATGGCTTAAAAGCCTCTTTCCAGCCCCTTTTTTCTCAGGATGGAGAAATAGAAGTAAAGAAAATTGATGATGCCGGTGAGCGTCAGGGCGAGAAACATGATCTGGAAATTTGTCAACCGCAATACCACTCCCATCATGACCGCACCCAAGCCCACACCGAGATCCGAGAGAGCGGTAAACGTCCCTAAAGCAGGCCCACGGGAAGGACCGGCAAGGTCAATCGCCAGGGCGACAAAAGCAGGGAAGGCGAAGGCATTGCCAGCACCCCAGATGATAGCCACCAGGAGAAACAGAGGGGTGGTTTTAGAAAAAGCAAGGATGAGTGTTGCCAGGATATAGGTCAGCAGGCATGGGAAAATAATCCTTTCTTTACTGTAGAGGTCCAGCATTTTACCTCCGAACATCCTGCCCAGAATCAGCATCAGGGCAAAGGCAGCAAAGAATAATCCGGGATTATTCATTCCATGCTGGAGGGCATAGAGAGGGAAAAAGGCCGTTAACGCTCCCCAGATAATATGGGTGAAGAAGGCCAGAATAGCAGGTGGGAGCGCCTTGATGGAGAGAAGAGATCGGTCCTCAGGAGAAAGTCCTTTTAGAATCTTCGTCTCTCCCTTTTGTAGTTGTGTGGTGAGAAACAAGGAGCAGAGAGACAGAGCTGTACAGACCAGGAAAAGGATCGTGAAATTGAAATGATTGAGTAGGAACATCCCAGAAGAGGGTGCCAGGGCGAAGGCAAAATTGAAAGCCAAGAAGAAATAACTGATGCTCTGTCCCCGATGGGCCTCCGGGCTGATATTGGCGATGAAGGTGGTTGAGGCTGTGTAAAAGAAAGCAAATGCGAATCCATGAAAAACCCTGATCATCAAGAAAGGCCAGAAAGGGAGTAGAAAAACATAGGCAACGGAGCAGAGAGCAAGGAGAAGCGCTCCTGCAAACATAAAATTTCTTTCAGGAAGTTTTAAAAGGGCCCTCCCTACAAAGGGTCTCATCAGAACCGAGGAGACGCTCGAAGCTCCGATCAAAATACCAATATTGGTTTCTGCTTCTCCCAATCGTGATAGGTAGATTGGAAGAGTGGGGATGAGAACGAAAAGGGAGAAAGAGAAAGCCAACTGAGCCGAAAACGTAAGGAGGAACTCCCGGCTGAATATCTTTCGCAGACTCATGGCATTCCATTCTAAATGGATGAAACCTTTCTTGTAAAGAGAGGAGTGCTGAAGAGGGATCCAGTTTTTCAGGCGATCAGGTCGGGTCTGGGAATTTCGAATTCACAGGGCACTGCAGTCTGACAGAGGCCGCATGAAGAAGAAGCATTTTCTATCCCATATTCCAGCCGTTTTGCTTTTAACGGCTCGGAATTGATATATTCATGACATTTGTCTTTATCATGGCCGTTTTCTGTGATGGCTCCGGCAGGGCATCTCTGGATACACTTACCACATTTCTCGTTCCTGAAAAGAAGACAGTTCTCTTGAGGGTGGCTATATTTTTTCTCGGTTGGTGTCAATTTTAACAGAGTGACCACACTTCCGATCCGAACAGCGATTCCTTTTGGAGTGATGAAGCCGTCGTTAAGGCTGAAGGTCCCTAGACCGCAGGTGTAAGCCACATGGCGCTCCGACCAGGGGGAAGCCCAGCCCACCTTTTCATCACGGAAATATCGAAAGGTGGGCATCAGGAGAGGGGCGACGGCCACAAAACCTAAATCCTCAAGAAATCCCACGACATGTCGCCGAAGAGCGCTGTTACAGGCCTCGCCGAAATCCCTTGTGTAAGCCCAGAGTTTGGAAGGAAATCGGTCTTCCTTCCGGTTACTTTTTCGCGTATCTTCCGCAGCAGGCAAGATCCAGGATATGACGCTGATCTGCTCGAGCTCCGGCAGAAGAAGTTCCCTGCCTTTCTCTTTTAGGGCTGAGGCGATGATTTCGACTGGTGTGAGGTGGAAGGACCCAATAATCCTCTTATAGTCCAAAAAGAGAGAATTCAGTCCGGAGGAAAACCCTACGACAGGCTCATCCCAATATCTGCCATGGTCCAGTTGGGTTCTTCGGTTCTGGATACTTTCATGGATGAAGTTTTTGATCAGTTGTTCAAGGACCAGAGTGGGATTCTTGAGAAAGACGATCTTTTCTTCTTTGGTCATCCTGTCACCCCTCCCATTTTTTTCTATCCCTTCCCTCTGGGAGGCCCCTCTTGCGTGATGCTGTATTTAGACTAACCCTTTTCCATCTGGGCGGGATCAAAGCCGCCTCTCTCATGAAACCCCGACCTTTTGCATCGATACTCATCCACGGCCAATTTCAAAGCATCGGTCGCTAAAGTAAAACAGGGAATTTTCTCCTTGGGCAACTGAGAAAGGATTTCTTTCGACGTCTCCTCCGATATCTTAAGGGCTTCGTCAATCGTAGCGCCCTTAATCCGGTCTGTCAGAATGGAACTGGTGGCTATAGCAGCTCCACATCCAAAGGTCTTAAATTTTGCATCCACAATCTTATTTTCTTCCACCTTGATAAACATTTGCATGATGTCACCACAGGAAGCATTGCCCACCGTGCCGACTCCATCGGGATTGGAAATTTCGCCAACATTGTTTGGGTTCTGAAAGTGATCGATCAAAATTTTAGGGTACTTTGCCATGATTAATCCTCGCTGGGAATAGTTTTGCTATTTAAATCTTCGAGCCGTTCCAATCGTTTCACCCTCTCTTCCAGTTTATGGTGGAGCTGGAGGAGCATCTTCATAATATCCGATAAAGGATCAGGAAGATTGCCGTGTTCAAAATCAAGTTCCATTTTTTCAGGAGTCAAAGACTCGACAATCCGTCCCGGAACGCCAACGACCGTAGCCCCAGGAGGAACGGGTTTAATCACCACTGACCCGGAACCGATTCGTGCTCCATCGCCAACCGTAATGGCTCCAAGGATGATGGCATTGGAGCCTACGACCACTCGGTTTCCTAGGGTAGGGTGACGTTTCTTCTTTTCAAGTGTGGTGCCTCCGAGGACCACTCCCTTGTAGATTAAACAGTCATCACCAATTTCCGTTGTTTCGCCAATGACCACTCCCATCCCATGGTCGATGAAGAGCCGTCTACCGATTTTCACGCCAGGGTGGATTTCAATGCCGGTAATCCAACGGCTGAAATGGGAGATCAACCGGGCAAGGGTATACCATCTCCTCAGGTATAGGGCATGAGCAATGCGGTGAAACCAGATCGCATGCAGTCCTGGATAACAGAGGAGAATCTCCACATAGTTCTTCGCCGCGGGATCCCGCTCTTTAATCGTCTGAATGTCTTCTTTCAACCGCTCGAACATGCGGTGACCCTATCCGAAAAGATCACATTGAACCTAACCAAATCATTTTAACTCAATTTTGGTAGTAAAAACAATGTCCAGTAGCACTTGCCGTCACCCCTCAGTGAATGAATTGGAAAAGATCTGGAGGGAGAACTCTCCGTGCCTTTCAGGGAGATCTTGTCCTATCACTGGAGAGGACCATTTGCCTTGATGATGACCTTGAAGTGCAATGGCCGGGAAACAATCAATTACGGGATGAACAGGGGAGGGACACCACTATCATATGAGGGCAGGGATTGAAGGATCACTTTTTGATAAAAGCGGTCTTTTCATCAAATTGCTTCCAGAAATCCTCATCCACCTTCTTCCAGTTTTCTCCCCAGCGGGCATTAAAAAATCCCCCAAGCTTTTCGAAGAGGCGACTCCATGCTGGAAGATACTCATACTTTAATACATCCTCCAGAAATGGGACGACCTCCCCCAGTTTCTCTTTCGGAAGATATGCTCTCGCTCCCTTTTCGATGGATTTCTTCAGGGATTCGGTATTGAGTGCATGGGCCGTGAGCATGACTACGGGAAAATGACGGCTGACGGCAAGGTCCAAAAGATCAAACCCCCGGACACCCATGATGTCCAGAATCACAAGATCATAGGTGAGGGTCATCATCCTCTCTACGGCTTCCTGATAGGTGGTGGCTTTATCGAAACGGCAACGGGGAGCGGCCTCTTTAATCTCCTCTTCCAGAATGGTTAGCACATCCGGTTCATCATCAACGGCCAGAATCAATTTGTCGTTTAACAAAGATTCTTTCACGATGGGTCCCTCCTTCCCTATGGTCCGTCATTGCAATCATAGGCTCAGATCTTTCCCCATTCCTGCCAGTTCAAGCCGGTCTTTTTCTCCCAATCCGATTCAAATTTACCGTCGAAGAAACTTTTTAATTTTGCAAAGACACTCTTCCATCCAGGAAGGTAATCCAGAGTTAAAACATCCTCAAGAAAGGGAACAATCTCTCCGAGCTTTTCTTTAGGGAGGTAGGCGCGCGCCTTCATGTCGAACGAACGCTTCAGGGCTTCCGAGTTCAATGCATGGGCGGTCAGCATAACCACCCGGAAATTGCGGCTCACGGCCAGCTCCAGGAGTTCGAAGCCTCGGACTCCCATGATATCGAGGATCACGACATCATAGGTGTTGGATTTTAATTTCTCCGCAGCCTCTTCAAAAGTTGAGGCCTTTTCAAACAGACAATCAGGGGCAGCCTCCCGGATTTCTTCACCAAGGACCGTTAGTACATCCGGTTCGTCGTCGACCGCCAGGATCCTCTTCCCGTTCAATATGGATGTCGCCATGTTCAAATTATCCCTTCTGCTGAATTTTTCCAGTTGTGGTTCCCCGGAGATAGGCCTCCGCGGGGAAAGGACCAATTTTCCACATTACGTATAGATGAAACGGTCAAACCTGTCAAGTAAAAAATTTGAGAGGTCATTGGAAGTGTCTTAAACCAGTGAAGATTCGTTGAAGCATTTGGTGATGAAAGAAGGACGGGATTTTAATCGGTTTTTAATTTCCTCATCTTATAGGGCCATTGTTTAAGAGGAGGCTATTGATGGAGGCTGATATGCCATCTGTTTGAGAAATTTTGAGAGGTTATTGATCCATTTAGGTGGAAAATAGAATTTCGTTAAGCGGTTACGGCGATCCCGCATCTTGCGGGACCGTATGGTCTATTTTAAATGGATGTTTGTCGTTGTCGAGGCTCGTATCGATGCTCAAAAGTCGAAACGGGAAGCTCGAATTTATTTTTGCCGAAATACGAGTATCGAACTTCCAGCTTCGATACCAGCGTCGTCACCGTTAAAACATACTCTCTTTTTCCCTAACCGATGTACTGCTGCATTTTCATGGTTCGTGGGTGGCTCCACAGCCATGGGTCGTAGAGGCCTGACTTTGATAAGTAATTTTTAGTTGATTTTGGAGGTGTCTATGATATATTCCAATTCCATAAGAATGTAAGTCAGGGGGCTACCCATCGAAACATCTTCTCAATTTGCTCAAAGCTATGCCTCCTCATGGCTTGATGATTTTTGGGTATTGCATGACATTAGAATATGAGGCAGACTCAGAGTAAGAAACTAAACATTCTTGAGCCATGAGGAATGGTTAGGCTCCTGGAGAGAGTAGCGTCTGGTTGTCTTTTCACATGTTGGAATTTATCTTATGATAAAAATTATGGGGCAGACTAAAGAGGAGAGAATGAGTAAGAGGGAGCGACTATTCGACCTGTTCATCCATGACCTCCGGGGTCCTCTCTCCATCGCCTTAACCAGCGCTGACAACCTTCTCAACAAATCGGAGAGATACGGTCCGCTGACCGATCGGCAGAAGAAAGCCTTGGCAATTATCTTAAGGAATATCCGAAAGTCTCAAGCGCTTGTTCAGCAGATGATTCAGCTTCTTCTCTCAGAGGAGAAGCTCTTCCTTCGCAAAGAGTTTTCCATTCAAGAAGTTTTCAGGGATTCGCTTCTCGAGGCGATCGAGACCATTCTGCCGGACAAAGCCGAGGTGTTCAGCGAAGAGATGAACAATAGAGAATTTCAGCAGACCCTGGAAACCCATGGGATCATCGTTGAATTGTCCGGGAAGTATTGCACTGCTCCATTTTGTCATGATCCGGATAAGTTTCGGCAGATCATGACGAATCTGCTCAGTAATGCTTTGAAATACAGGAGGAGTCGTGTGCGTGTGTCTATCGGAGGAGAGGATGATCTCTTCGTTTCGGTTGAGGATGATGGACCTGGCATTCCTTTGGGTCAGGAGGAAGCAATCTTTGAACGGTTCTTTCAGTTTAATGAGAAGAAACGTTCTGAGATCCCAGGACTGGGGCTTGGACTGATCGGTGTCAAGGTTCTGGTGGAGGCCATGGGTGGAGAGATTCGGTTCGTCAGTCTCAAAGATACAGGGACCTGTTTTACCATTCGAATTCCTACCATTTCATTGGTGAGCGAAAAGGCTAAGAGTAAAAAGTCCGTTTTAGATGGAAAGCGGATTTTGATTGTGGATGATGAACCGGATGTCTTGAGTGTTCTGGAGGAGGAGATCCTGGAGTCCTGCCCGTCTTGTAAGATAGACAAGGCGACCACTTTCCAGGAAGCGGAAAGATTGTTGCAATCCAACCCTTATGATCTCGTTGTCCTCGATATTATGGGAATCAGGGGATTCGATCTTCTGGAACTTGCGGTCCGAAAGCACCTCCGGGTTGCCATGCTCACCTCTCATGCCCTCTCTTCAGAGGCGCTCAAGCGCTCATTTCAACTCAAAGCTCGGTCCTTTCTCCCCAAGGAAAAACTGGGGGAGATTGTTCCTTTCCTCGAAGATGTGTTGACCTATGAGTATCTCCCGGGCTGGAATCTTCTCTACGAAAAGTTAAAAGAGTATTTCAACGGGAAGTTCGGGCCTGACTGGGAGAAAAAGACAGGCCTGGACTGGCACGAGTGGATGAAAAGTAAAAACCATAAGGATTAAATGACATGAGGGACACTTTCTCATTTTACGGTAGAAATCCTTTTGGTTTTCCGGGTGGGGCATTCTTTTTCTCTTCTATTTGAGCATCTGATCCTTCAAAGAGAAAGCGATCGTCACCGGGGTCGGGCTTAAACTCCAGCTGGAGCCTTTTTGCTTCCTGAAGGTAAGACCCTTCCTTGAGGCGGATTTCCCCATCCGGGACCACAAAGATAGCAGATTCTCCAAGAACCGGACATCTCTGCTCGCAAAACCCACATCCGTTGCATTTGGAGGCAATCACAAAAGGACGTCGAAATCCATCTACAGAACGAAAAACGATTGCATTATAGGGACAGATCTCATCACAGATCAGACAAATTTTATTCTGCGCCCAGACCAGACATTTCTCTTTAAGCAAGATAGCCGTTCCCACTTTGGCATGATTCTTCTCCTCAAGGGAAACGGAACGGATCGCTTGCGTAGGGCAGACCTTTCCGCAGACATTGCAATTCTGGTCACAGGGAGCCAGGCGGAGGTCCATCTTCGGAGTCCAGAGCCCTGAGAAGCCCGATTCCCAGAGGCAGGGTTGAAGGGTATTGGTGAGGCAGGACTTCATACACTCACCGCATCGGATGCAGGTGCGCAAGAATTCTTTTTCAGGAATGGCGCCGGGAGGGCGGATCAGCTGCAGTTTGCTCTGCCTGAGGGTGAACGGAGTTTGTGTGGCTAAAAATCCAACCCCTAATCCTCCAGCAATGGAATAGATGAATCCTCTGCGAGAAAGATCTATCTTTGAATATTCGCCTCCGATGGAAAGGGAAGCAGGGAAGGTGATAGCGTTTTGAGGACAGACCTTCACGCAGGTCCGGCACTGGAAGCATTCCTGTAATCGGGTCTTCTTCGGATCTTCCGGAATGGCTCCCATAGGACAATTCTTCTGGCACTTCATACATTCGTTGCATTCGTGGCTTACCTTCCTTTTGAAAAGGCCCAGTGGTGAAAACAGGCTGAGGAGGGCTCCCAGAGGGCAGAGATATCTGCACCAGAAACGTGGAGCGATCAGGTTAAGCGCTAAAATTCCTCCGAAGATAAGGAGCGTGATAGCGGACATATAGAATACGGGTTGAAAAATATGGTAGTGAGAAAGGGAGACCCATCCCAGACCTTTAAATAAGGGACGCATCAGATCGAGAAAGAGGTTGATCAACGTAATCGTCAGAGGATAGAGGAAGAAGGTATAAAAGCGGGTCAGGAGGGCGATGGGATCCATGAGAAAAGCAAGAGAGAGGCCGGTGATTGCGGCCATCAAGAAAACGATCAGTAAGAAATATTTTGTTTTTCTGAGGTTTGATTCGACGGTTAAGCTTTTCTGTTTTTTCCTTTTGAAGAGAAGAAAGTCGAGAAAGTCGATCGAAACACCCATGGGGCAGACATAGGCGCAGAAAAACCTGCCGATCATCAGCGTGGCTCCTATGGTCACAAGGGCCCAGAGAGATCGGCCAATGATCTCTCTCGCGGCAAAGATAGCATTGAGACTCAGGAGCGGGTCGAGCCGGAGATAGATATCCGCCGGAAACCAGTCCGGAAGTTTATAGGTGGCAAAAAAGAGGAAGAGTGAAAATAGAAAAAGGGATAGAGCCTGGACGATTGTCCTCATGTTTACCCTGATAGAAGGTTAAACCCCAATCATTGAGTCAATCATTTTGACAAAATCCCCTCTAACTCCCTTTGCTAAAGGGGAGAACCATCTTCATCCCCCTTTGGTAATCTTTTCCCTGTCAGAGACAGGCAAAGGGGGATTGAGGGGGATTTTAGATGAAGTTTACCCCCTATAGATTTTAAGTTGGTCTGGATCAATCTCCCCAAGACCCCGCTGATGGGCAATGAGAAGGTGTTCCACCTGCCTGCCTTTAAAAGTCTGGCCATACCATGGAGCAATCGTCACACCATAAGAGTCAACTGCCACAGGGTCTGTGCCTGCAATGATGAGATTGAGTTTTTTTACTTCACCCGGACCACCAGGACCACCTGATGTGAGGGCACGTGTGGCATCCAGGATGATCAATGAAGGTTTGATTACGTTAGCGAGATCGGCAAGAGCTTGGTTGATGTTGAACCTGGAATGAAAACTTTCCCGATCCCAGATCAAACCCATCAATCCCTTGATGCCGAGGCTCACGCCTGTTGCGGAATGAGATTTTGCCACAGGAAGATTGATCAGGACGTCGCACTCCAGAACCTCCTGAATGACTTCCACCCGGTGCAGTACCTTGCCCTGGGGGATGCTGATCTCTTTATAAAACTTTCGTTCCTGAAAGGCCTGGACAGAGGTCCTTGGGATCTTCCTGCACGCTTCCCGGATTCCAGTCCTTTCGAGACAGAGCTCTGCTCGGTGAAGGGTATGATCCAGTATCAAGACGTGACGTGCGTCTGCGCGAATACATTCCTGAGCCACAGTGGCCACAACCAGGGGATGGGTCGTGGCACCAAACTCAGGCGTTCTAGCGAAAGACATGTTGGGTTTTAAAACAACCCGCTGTCCTTTTTTAACAAAGCGGGAGATTCCCCCCAGTGCTTCCAGAGCTTTTTGGGTAGCTGCAACAGGGTCCCCAGAAGTCACCGCAAGATCATATTCTTCTTTGGCAAATGAGAAAGATGGCCTGCCAGCCATACCGAATGCTGTCCCGGCGACTGCCATTTTAAGAAACTTGCGTCGAGTTATTTCCCAATGGCTATTCATGAATCACTCCTTTCCCCCACTCCTTTCCAATCTCCCCGCCTCACGCGACTATCCATCTTCATTCCATTTTGTATTGGATGAAAGAAGAAAAAGAACTCGGGTATTTTGACCAAATGTCAATGTCATTAATATTTATTATGCCCCATCCATATCTTCCCCGCCACTGAAGGTCCATCTTCCCATAAATATGGACCCGTCTTCAATTTTTAGGCCTTGACAACTAAACAAATGTATAGTATTGTGAAACCAGGTCGGAGTAAAAAAATAACCACCTTCAATGAAGAGAGGGAAGGATGGAACTGACGGAGCGGCAGAGAGAGATATTTCAATTCATCCAGACGTTTATCAGGGAGAAGGGGTATCCCCCTTCGGTGAGGGAGATTGGCGACCATTTTCACATCTACCCCCGGGCCGCCTTCGACCATCTCAAGGCCCTGGAACGGAAGGGCTATCTGAAACGACAGCATTCCATGTCCAGGGGGCTGGAGGTGCTTGTCTTCGAGGAGGGCGGGTTCCGCAAGGGGAGCAAGCCGTTGATCCGAGAGATTCCTGTTCTGGGAAGGGTAGCTGCAGGGAAACCTACCTTAGCCGTGGAGAATGTGGAGGAGCTCCTCCCACTTCCGTCAGAGTGGATTAAAGGGAGGGAAGTTTTTATCCTCGTCGTGAAAGGCGATAGCATGTCTCCCTATATCCTCCCAGGCGATTACGCGATCGTCCGGTCCCAGTCCTCAGCTGAAAACGGGGATGTGGTGGTGACCCTCGTGGGTGAGGAGGCGACAGTAAAGAGGTTCTATAAAAGAAAGGGAAAGATCGAACTGAAGCCGGACAACGAACATTGGGAACCGATCCGGCTTGAGGAGGGGGCAGGAGAGATTCGGATCATCGGAAAAGTGATCGGGGTGTTTCGGAAGTGCTAAAAAGTTCAGAGTCATGAGTTCGGAGTTCGGAGAAGATCTTTAAAGAAGTTCGGATACTCATTGAGCGGTTGGAATCAACTTTTTAAAATCCCTCCCTGCCTCTCTTTGCCAAAGGGAGGTGAAACCTTTCCCCTTTTAACAAAGGGGCAGAAGTGGGATGAGACAATCTTCTTCAAAGAATTAAAGCGTTACAAATTCTGAACGACAAGCCAAAAGGAGAGAGGGAAAAGTAGAACACATGGATGATAGACTTCGAACTCCCCTGATCCGACTCCGATCGGGGCAGGCCAGCTCCGAACTCCAAACGGCGGAGACGATAGATAGTGATCGACTCCGAACGATCTCCCCACTCGATGAAATCCTGTCCATCATCACTTTGAGCGGGCCTTCTGCTTTGCCGAAGAAGATTCTTTTCCGTGGGGAGGGGATCGAAGGCATTGCCTCCTATGCGGCAGGTTGGATGGCAGGCCATGGGATGGATGTCATCGTCCTGGACGGTGCGAATCGTTTTAATCCTTATCTCGTTTCATCCTTTGCAAGAAGGGCATTGGTGGCTCCAGAAGCGATGCTTAAGAAAATTCGAATTGCAAGAGCCTTTACCTGCTACCAGATGGCCACCCTTATGGAGGAGAGATTGGTTGTTCTGGTAGAGGCGATGGATGCATCGTCCCTCCAGAAAGAACGGGTGATTCTTTTAGGCCCCATCACTCCCTTCCTGGATGAAGAGGTGCCCGACAGAGAGGTTCGCCCCCTTCTGGAGAGGGCCCTGAAAAAAGTGGAGGAGCTGGTTATGGGAGGTGTGCCTTTCTTTCTTTTTCAGTCTTCCCTTTCCCTCCGTTCTCAGAGAACATCCTTCATGATGAAACGACTCTCCGATTTTTCGGATCTGGTCTGGAGGATATCTTTCGAGGACGAAGGACCGAAGGTGATTCTGGAAAAGAGATGGGAGTTGAAAACATCACTGAAAATTGTAAATGGCAAAATAGAAAGTTAGAAGAAAGAGATTTTGTTTTATTTTGGCCTTCCCTACGCGCTATGCCCTGTGCGCTTTGCGAGGTTTTGCTGATGGGACGCACTGTTTTGCCTTTCAGTCAGGTCCTGGAACAGGAAGTCCAGGAGTGGAAAAAGTTTCGAAGGGGTTTGCGTAAGGAGGATCAGCAGTATCTCGATCGACTCTTTGAAAAAGCCAGGCTCCATGTCCAGGCCGGTGTCTATGCTTCGAGACCGTGGCCCTTTGAGACCATCCTGATCTCCATTCTCATCGAACACGAGAAAGCCCTGGCGGAATTGAAAGAGAAGTTAAAGGAGTTGGAGGAGAAGGGAGAAGATAAGATCAAAGGCGATTGATTCAATGGCTAAGGCAAGGAAGCCAGTTTCGGTTCAGTCAACAGGTCAAGGGTTACATTTTTTAGACCGATGACCTAACCCCTGCCTACCGCCCCGGTTCTGCACTGTAAATAGACCGAGGGCGGGGCAGGCAGGCCTTGACCAAACGGTCATCCTCACCCTAACCTTCGGACAGGGACTTCTGCTTTCTATGGAACTTAAGGGATGGCTTTTCGATCTCTACCCGCTCGACTCCTCGATGATCCTCTGGATGAAAGGTGAAGATGGGAGGATCTATCGCTTTGAAGATCCTTTCCGGCCTCGATTCTATGCTCAGGGAAGAAGAAGCGATCTGACAGCCCTGTTCGACTCACTCCGGCAAAGCAGATATGCAACAGGCTATCAATGGACCAGAAAGAAGGAGTTCTGGAGTGGAGGCGAGATGGAGGTCATGGAGATCGAAGTGGCCACTGTAGAACATTACGCCCGGCTCACCAGGATGCTCCCGGCATGGGAGAAGAACCTCACCTTCTACAACTGTGATCTCCCTTCCCCTCAAGCCTACCTCTATGAAAAGAGACTTTTCCCCACGGGTCGATGTGTTGTTGAAGTCGAAGGCGCTCGCCTCTTCAGGATCATGCCCGACCCCTCTGAATCGGTATGGATCGACGATGGAGATCTTCCTGATCTTCGGATGATGCAGATTCGGTGGGAGGGAAACTCCGCCTGTCACAGATCCCTTCTCTTAGAATGTGAAGGATATTGGATGGAGATGGAAGAGATGGATGTGAGCGAGATCAGCAGATGTATCACACAATTCGATCCTGATGTGATCCTAAGCGATGGCGGAGATGCTTCTCTCCTTCCTCTTCTCTTCTCATTCGAGAAGCGGTGGAGAACCTCCATCCCCTGGGACCGGGAGCGCCATCCCATCCAGAGAAAGATCGATCCCAAAGGCTATTCCTATTTCTCCTATGGTCGGACCTACTACCGGGCTCCTGCTCATCTCTTTTTCGGAAGATGGCATATTGACCGGAGAAATTCCTTCCTTTATGGAGAGTCAGGGATGGAAGGGGTGATTGAGCTGGCGCGATTGGGAAAGATTCCGGTTCAACGAATGGCCCGGACTTCTCCGGGGACAGCCATCACCTCCATGCAGATGGACCAGGCGTTCCAAGAGGGGATCCTCATTCCGTGGAGGAAAGGCGAACCCGAACGATTTAAGACCGCCTGGGACCTGCTCGTTGCGGACAAAGGCGGTCTTGTCTTTCAGCCAAAGCTTGGAGTCTTTGAGGATGTGGCAGAGATCGATTTTGCTTCGATGTATCCCACGATTATGGCCATTCACAATATCTCTCCAGAGACCGTCCTATGCCGATGCTGCGAAAACGATCGGGTTCCCGAAGCGGGCTATACGATCTGTGAAAAGAGGGAAGGGATTGTGCCGAAAGTCCTTCGGCCCATTTTGAAAAGGAGGGCGTGGCTGAAGGGGAAGGCGTCCAATTGCGGATTTCGGAATGCGGATTGCGGATTGGACGAAAACACAAATAGAAAAGATATCTATAACCGGAAACAGACGGCGCTTAAGTGGATGCTGGTGACCTGTTTCGGATACCTGGGCTACCGCAATGCCCGCTTCGGAAGGATTGAAGCGCACGAGGCTGTCACCGCCTTTGGGAGAGAGAAGCTGCTTCAGGCAAAGGAGATCTGCGAAGAGGAGGGATTTGAACTGCTTCACGCCATCACGGATTCACTCTGGATTCGGAAAAAGGGATTGCAGGAGGAAGAGGTGCTCCACCTCTGCCAGAAGATTAGCCAAGCAACAGGAATCATGATGAGTCTGGAAGGGATCTATCGATGGGTGGTGTTTCTTCCTTCCAAGGGGAATCGGGAGAGTCCTGTAGCCAACCGCTATTTTGGTCTTTTCCAAGAGGGGAAGATCAAGGCGAGAGGATTGGCATTCCGACGGAGCGATACCCCTCCCCTGATTCAGGAGGCACAGGTACGGATGCTCGAGATTCTGAAAACAACGAACGATGCCAATGATTACAGGTTCAAGGTTCGGGAGATTTTAGAACTCTTCTCGGAATATGATCTCCGGTTGAGAAGTGGCCGGATGAGACAGGAAGAGCTGACCGTATCAAAGAGAATCTCGCGGGAACCGAATGCTTACAAGGTGGATAGCCTCACAGCCCTTGCGGCACAGCAATTGGAAGATGCAGGCATTCCGATCCATCCTGGAGAGAAGGTGAGGTATATGATCAGAGATGTTCTCTCAAAAGAGAAGGATGGGCGGGTGAGACCCTTTCCGCTGGTAGGACCGGACGACTCCTATGATCTCAAAAAATACCAGGAGATGCTCGTCAAAGCAACCGAGGAGATCTTGATCCATTTCGGCTATGATGCAAAGCGCCTTCTCTCCCTTCTTTAGAGGTGTCTCACCTTTTTGATTCCTACGAAAGAATTGACATACAGTATTTTTATGCTATTTTTAATTTAGAGATCTTTTTAATCAGGTGTGAAAAAATCTTAGGAGGTCTGTATGGGGAAAGAAGAAAGATTGAAAGAGTTGAAGGCAAAGCTTGATGAGCTCAGGAGAAGGGATCCTTCCCATTGCTCCGGGACAGAGACCTTTATCGGACATACGGGACATACCATGTCTCCAGAACTTTTCCAGGAGATCGAAGCCCTGGAAGAAGAGATTAAAAAATTAGAAAAAGAGTCTTAAGCCACCTGTTTCTTTAAATTTCATCCCCCATATGTTTTTTCCCATCCCATGCCATGAGGAGAATACCGTCATCCCTCACTGAAGCGGGAAGAAATCCGGCAGACGAGCTGGTCTGTTTCCGAAAATCTTATAAAGCGGTTCATGGATCATGAAGTGTGGTGAGGGTTACCCTACCCAATCGCCGGTGAATGACCACAGGAGAGTGAGAGATTACAGCATACCTCTCTTTTGCTTTTTCAATTAAGAAAGGTAGGTTATAATATTTGTTCATTCACCATGGAATGCCTCGACCTTCTCTTCATTCATGTTCCAAAATTTTCTAATTATTACCGGCCTTACGGCCCGTATATGACGGTCAATCTCATTCCCATGGGGACGTTGGCCCTTGCCGATCTGGTCTCTCAAGCGGGATATCGAACCAAGATCTTACATCTCGGCTTGGAGTGGATCGAGAGGGGATCTTTTTCTCCACTTCCCTATCTGAAGGAGAGGGACGTCGATGTGGTCGTCATTCCCCTTCACTTTCATCCTCAATCCTACGAGGTGATGCAGGTGGCGAAGGAGTTGAAGGAAAGAGAGAAAAAGATATTCATCATCTCGGGTGGATATACAGCCAGTCTCTTTCACCGAGAGATATTGTCTCACTTTCCTCAAATAGATGCCATCATCCGTGGTGATGCAGAAGTGCCTCTGCTGGCTTTGATGAGGGTTTTAAAGGAAGGAAAGGATTTCCATGAAGTGCCTAACCTTTCCTGGAAAGCCGGGAAGGAAATCATCGAAAACCCCCTCACTTATGTGGCTTCTGAAAAAGACATAGATCGATCCTCTTATACCAACCTTTCCCTGCTTTGTGATCAGGAGACCTACCTCCACCATATGGGGATCCCATTTGTGTGGGCCAAAAACCTTTCCAAAGAGGAGAACCGAAAACACTTTCATCTTGGCTATCCTCTTTTTCCTCTCAACATCGGCAGAGGGTGTTCCGGAAACTGCACCTGGTGTGGCGGAGGGAGCCATGCCCAGAAGATCGTGAATGGAAGAAGGAATGTCGTCTTTCGTTCTCCAGAGGCCGTAGTGAAAAGTTTAGGGGAAGCCTTGGAGCAAGGATATGAGATGGTTCACATTGCTTTTGACCCTTACCAAGAGGGAGAAAGATATTATAGCGAGCTCTTTTCTTTGATCAGGAAACGTCATCTGAGAACAAGGGTCTATTTTGAATCTTTCTCCCTTCCCACAGAGACCTTTCTCGAGGATTTTTCGAACACCTTTATCCTCAATGGGTCGATCCTTGCCCTTTCACCCGAATCCGGTGACGAACAAGTCAGAAAGAGGAACAAGACCTTCTTTTACACGAATGACGCCCTCATGAAAACGATCGCCTCAGCAGAACGATGGGGAATCCGGGTCGATCTCTTCTTCTCCATGGGGATTCCAGGAGAAAGATATACGGATCTCTTCAAAACGAGAGATCTCCGTCAGGAGATCCAGCGGAAATTCAGGAAGATCGGAAGGATCTGGTCTTCCCCAATCTCACTGGAGCCCGGGTCTCCCTGGCATCTCCATCCTGAAGCCTTTGGAATTGTTTCGACCAGGAAGTCCTTTTTAGATTTTTACCACGCAAGCTCTCCTGAAGGAAAGGGATTGGGGTATTTCATCCCTGATTACAGGAAGGAGGGCACAGAAGTGGACGAAAAGACTTTTGAGACGCTCCTGAGAGAGATAAAGTGTAAGGAGTTCTGTTCATTTCATCCCAATCCGACTAAGGCAAGCCACCCTTTCTGGGGCAGGCTTTTCTGCCGATATATGGGCTGGCGGTTGAGAGGCAATGATGAGTAAGGTTCATATCGTCGATGGAACCCTGAGGGAGGGAGAACAGTCCCCCGGTGTTTTTTTTACTCGTGAAGAAAAGATCGAGCTGGCAAGAGCCCTGGATCGATTGGGTGTTCCGATTCTGGACGTGGGAATGCCCTCTGTTTCAGAAGAAGAGAGAGACGCTATCCGGGAGATCAGCCGTCAAGGTCTTAAGGCGTCCGTTGGAGTGACGATCCGATTGAAGTCCGAGGAGGTGGATCAGGCGATTGAGTGTGAAGTGAGAGAGATCTTTCTCGTCTTTCCGGTCAGTTCCCTCCACCTCAGATCGAAATTGGGCATGTCTGAGGAAGGAGCCAAACGTCTCGCCAAAGAGGTCATCGAGTATGCCATCCATGATGGCCTTCTCGTCAATGTGGTTGCCGAGGATGCTTCGAGAGCCGAGGTGGCGTTTGTCAGTGATGTTCTCTGTCATGCTTACGAATGGGGGGCAAAAAGGGCATTTCTCTGCGACACAGTAGGGATCATGGAACCTTTCAGGATGAAGGATTGGGTGAAAAAGATCAGAGATCAGATTCCGGCAGAGATGGGGTTGGGCGTCCACTGTCATAATGATTTTGGACTTGCCACTGCCAACACCTTAGCGAGCATCGCGGCAGGAGCCGACTATCCTTCCGTCACTGTCAATGGAATCGGGGAAAGGGCAGGCAATCCACCACTCCACGAAGTTGTTTTCTGCCTTGAAAAGTTCCTTGGTCGGGAACATGGAATTGATCTGAAGGGCCTTTACCCCCTGTCACGCAGGGTCGAAGCCTATTCCGGAATGTTTATCCCTCCCCATGCGCCCCTCATTGGCCTCAATGCTTTTCGACATGAGTCGGGCATTCATGTGGACGGCATTTTAAAGAATAGCCTGACCTATAAGGCTTTCGATCCCCAGGAGGTGGGAAGAGAATCCTCCTTCGTCTTGGGAAAGCATACAGGCGTCCAGGCCATTCACCATCTTTTAAGGCAAAAAGGGTATGAAGCCAGAGAGGAAGAGGTGAGGGAAATCCTGAGGAGGGTGAAGGAGCGAAAGGTATCGAGAGGAAAAAGGGCAATCAGGGAAATGACACAGACGATGGAACGGTATTACCAGGAGCATCTCGATTTTTCGATGCCCGACTTCTGGGAGATTGTGGGAGGAGTCTTGCAGAAGGAGAAGCCATAGCGAAAACAAACAGAATGAAGGGTTTACCATTTCCACATTCAAGATTCCAAAACAACTTTGGTATGTCCCCTTCGCTAAACATACCGAACTCGTTTTAGGGTCTGATTGAATGCCTTTGACTTCGTTGAAATGGGAATCTCTAAAAAATGGCCCTCAACTGTTTGATGGATGGGGGTTGTGAACAAAAGATGACATCAGGAAAGACGGTGCAGGGGATCACGGGTCAGATTATTGAGAAGCACGCCGATGGAAGAAAAGAGGGGGAATATCTCTCTGTTTCCGTGGACTTTATCCTCCTTCATGACCCTACCTTTGCCCTCGTCCTTCCCGAATTAAAAACATCTGGAGGAGAGATCTGGGATAAGGAAAGGGTTCTTCTGACAGTGGATCATTTTGCTCCACCCTCTTCCATTGAGAGAGCCAATATGGTCAGGGAAGTGCTCTCTTATGCGATTGAAAAGAAATGGCCTCATCTCTACGTGTATCAAGGGATCTGCCATCAACTTCTCGTGGAAGGACCCTGGGCCAAACCAGGAGGGTTGATCCTTGGGGCCGATTCGCATACGGTGACTGGAGGTGCTCTGGGTTGTTTTGCAACCGGAATGGGTTCAACCGATATTCTCTACACCTTGATCACGGGGAAGACCTGGCTCAAGGCACCCGAGGCAGTCCGAATCAATCTTCGAGGAACACTTCCTCCTTATCTTATGGGGAAAGATATCATATTGGACCTCCTCGGAAAATATGGAGAAGGAGGGTTTCTCTATCAGGCAGTGGAGTTTTATGATTCCAGTGAGACCCTCCCCATGGATGACCGACTTGCCATCTGCAACATGGTGGTTGAAGGAGGGGCAAAAAATGGGCTTTTCCGTCCTGACCGGGTCACTGAAAACTATTTGCTCAAAAGAGACGGAACATTATGCGATCTCCCCTATTTTCTTTATGATGGGGAGGATTACTCCAGAAGGATGGAAATGGATCTGACCCAGTTGAAACCGAAGGTGGCCCTTCCTCACAGTCCTGCCCAGGTTGTTGATGCAGAAGAGATGGAAGGAGAACCCATCGATCAGGTCTTCATTGGTTCCTGCACAGGAGGACGATTGAGAGATCTTGAAATGGCTGCCCATCTTCTTAAAGGGAAGAGGATCGCACGAGGCGTCCATCTCCTCGTTTGCCCTGCTTCCCAAGAGATTTACCTTAAAGCGATTGAGAAAGGCTATCTCGCAACGATCGTAGAAGCTGGAGGAGTCGTCCTGAACCCGAGTTGTGGCCCCTGTGGGGGCATCGACAAAGGCATACTTGCGAGAGGCGAAAGAAGTCTCAGCGCTTCCAATAGAAATTTTCAGGGGAGGATGGGAGACCCAGCTTCAAACATTTTTCTTTCCTCTCCCCTCACGGCAGCGGCCTCTGCCATTGCAGGAAGAATCATCGACCCGAGGAAGATGATGTGATGGCTCTTTCCGATATGATTTCAGGTCGTGTCTGGCTATTGGGAGATCATGTCAATACAGACCTCCTCCATCCACCCTCTCACTTCACCGCCGACGAAAAGAGAATGAGAGAGGGCATCGAGGAAGGGAGGAAGAGATTAGGAGGAGAAGTTAGCCGAGGCGTTTCGGAAGAGGAGTGGATCATTGTGGCAGGAGAGAATTTTGGCTGCGGTTCGAGCCGGGAGACATCGGCGCGAGGCCTTTTAGCCTTTGGGGTGAGAGGGGTTGTGGCTTCGTCTTTTGCAAGGATTTTTATGCGAAACCTGGTCAATCTCGGAATTCCAACCTTTCAGTGTCAAACGATTCTGCGAAGTGTTCGGGATGGAGAGACGATTCGTATCTTTGTTCAGGAAGGATGGATTGAAACGCAAGACCTGATAAGGTTCCCCATCTCCCCGTTAGACCTTCATCTCAAACGGATTCTCATGGCTGGAGGCCTTATCCCCTATCTTCGGAGGGAGAAGGATGGAATATGATTACGATGTCGTCGTGATCGGAGGAGGGCCTGCGGGATTATGTGCGGCTATCCGGACGAGATGGATTAAGAGATATAAAGCCATTCCCTGCAGTACTCTACTCATAGAGAACGGCTACCTGGGTGGGCTGGCGTCCTGGCGAGGATGTCTCTTCACAGGCCCTTCGTGGAAGATGGATCGAAGGGAGTTGGTGGGGCGGCTTCTTAAGGACATCGATACCTTGCAGATTGATACCCATCAAGAAAGGGTTGAGGAGATTAAGACAGAAGGGGAAATGAAAGAGGTCATCACTTCCAAGGGGACAATCTTTCGCGCCCTGGCGGTGATCATTGCCACTGGGATTAAGGTTCTTTTCAACGAGAGAGACTACCTTGGCCGTGGTTTAGAGGTGACGAGCATGGGGTATGAGTCTATTGTCACCCATCTGAAAACCATCTTGAACAGAACATGGAAGCCCAGGCTCGTATGTGTTGGGAGTGAAAAAATGATCAATCTCATTCCCCTGATTCGCCATCTCAACCAGAACCGCTCACCTCTTCTCTTCATTTTAGAGGGAGAAAAGGTGAACGAAAAAGATGGAGAAATCCTGAGAGGATATGTCGAACGATACTGGGGGGATGGAAAACTGGAGGGAATATCGGTCAAGACGATGAAAGGGGTTCGAAGGATCCGATGTGACAGGGTGATTTTAGACTTTAATTCTTACGAACTTTCACCTGCCTGGAGGATCACTTTCAGGGACGATCGATTCTCTACGCCTTTTATTCGAGTCAATCAGGACATGGAGACTTTTACCCCTGGCATCTTTGCGGCTGGCGATGTGACTTCAGGAGGATATAACTCTTTTGCAAGAGCCGTGGCTCAGGGTATGGCAGCAGGATTGAGTGCATATCGCTATGTGTTTCGTAAAAAATTTGGAAGCGATCCACCTCTCTTTGCCTATCGTCCCACAGACTTTGTCATTCCGCCAGATTTTAAAGAGCTTCCGCCTCTTCCTCAGGATCTTCGCCCTAAATCCCTGGTGGCACAGGAAGAGATCGAAAAGCAGTTGGGAAAGAAGTGGGAAGGTTTATCCAGGGCACTGAACGGAAGAGCCTCCATCAAGGAGATTGCAGAGGCCAGAGGATGTGATCTTGGAGCCCTGGAAAAGGTATTAAAACAGCTGGTAGAAAAGAAGATAATCACTTTTCATATTGGGGTCAAAGCATGAACGAACTCCCTAAAGAGGTTTTGGATCTGGATCAAAGGATCCTGAATTTCATCCAGATGGGAATCGAAAACGATGATGAAGCCGAATTTAACCGACTCGCCCTTGAAGTCTTTGGACTTCAGTGCAGGTGGATTCCTCTTTACAGGCGTTACTGTGAGAGGAGAGGAATCACTCCGGAAAAGATTTCCTCATGGGAGGAGATTCCTGCTCTTCCCACCAATGTGTTTAAAGTGGTGGGACTCACCCTTTTTCCTTCAAACATTGTAAAAACCTTTATGACGAGCGGAACCACGCAGCCTGAGGAGAGAGGAAGGGTGCCTTATGATGAGGGAGGATTGAGGCTGATGGATGCAACGATTCGAGAAGCTGCTTCCTCCTTTCTCTTTCCTGATGGCATCAAAACAAAGATGTTAATCATTGCCCCCTCGCCGGAGATGGCTCCTCATATGATCATGGCTTATGGGATGGGTCGGTTAAAAGATTATTTCGGCCTGCCTCAAAGCCGTTTTCTGATCCAACCGGAAGGCTTTGATGTGCGCACTCTGATCGAGGAGTTACGCACATCGGAAAAAGAAGGGATTCCCATAACACTCTGTGGGGGGTCTTTTGGGTTTGTCAATTTTTTTGATTATTGCCATGAGAAGGGTCTGAAGTTCAGGCTCCCGGATGGATCTCGCACGCTCGATGCAGGAGGCTTTAAAGGAAGAAGCCGGGAGGTCAAACGAGAAGAATTTGTCCGAGCTTGCGAAGAAATCTTGGGAATCCGTAAAGAATATTCGGTCAATCTCCTCGGGATGACGGAGATCAGTTCTCAATTCTATGATAATACTTTAAGAAGTTTCCATCGCAAAGAATCCATGCCTGCGGCGAAGATCAATCCACCCTGGACTCGAACCGTGGTTGTGGATCCGGAACACCTTCAGCGCCTGCCAGACGGACAAATAGGTCTCCTCAAACATTATGATCTCGCCAATCGAGGCCATATTCTGGCTATTCAGACCGATGACCTGGGCAGGAGGACTCCGGAGGGATTCGAGGTTTTTGGAAGATCGAGAGAGGGGACGGCAAGAGGTTGTTCCCTGACGATCGATGAGATGACCCGTATGGAAAGGGGAAGATGATGGAACATCTCGAATTAGAGGCATACCACGTTCCCTATCGACTGAGGGATTGGACAAAGGTCTCGCAAACCGCCATCTATGAAAATGGCGCAACCCGAATTTTCCTAAAAATTCCATCGGTCGATCGCATCTTCATCCAATCATTGACGCGATATCTGAAGGAAAAGAGAAAATCCTATCTGGCCGATCTTCCGGTGGAGACGATCGTCCACGTCCTGGATGGAGCCTCGCGGAGATGGCTGGATCGGGATTATCCATTGAGAAGGCTTGCCCTCAAGGCGATTCCTCTCATCACGGGGTTCTCTCCGGAGGTGGTAGAGGCAAGTATCGATGCAGAGATGGAAAGTTCTCTTCGAGAGGATCTATGGCGCGCCCTTTCCTTAGAAATCGGAGATCCCCTCTTTTTGGACGATTTTCAATACTCCTCTCTGCTGGGAGGCTACAGCAGGGCCTTCGGCCCTGAACTGATCGTCTCGATCTTTTCGGAAAACATCCCTGCCCTTCCACATCTCCTCTTCATGAGGTCTGCCTTGATCAAATCAGCCTGCTTGGGAAAAATGGCATCAGGGGAACCCACCTTTGCTCCTCTCTATTTGCAGACGATCGAAGAGATCAACCCAGATATGGCAGAGTGTATGGCGGCTCTCTACTGGCAGGGAGGAGTGGAGGAGATTGAGACGGCCCTGTTCGATCAGGCGGATGCCATCGTCCTGTTTGGAGGAGTCGAGACATGCAGGTCTCTCCTTGAAAAAATTCCCAGGAGGGTCAAAACGGTCGTGCATGGTCACCGATTGGGTTTTGGGGTGATCGGACATCAGAGGATGAAACGACAGGGGCTGGAGAGGCTGGCTGAAGCGGTGGCCCTCGATTGTTCGATGTTTGATCAACAGGCCTGCCTTGCCCCCCACATCTATTATCTGGAAGAGGGGGGAGAGGTTCACCCAAAAGCCTTCTGCCAGGCCGTGGCATTGGCTATGGAGAAACTGAATCAGAGAATGCCGAGAGGAAAGATTTCGCCTCATGAAGCTTCCACCATCCATCAACTCAGAGCCGCCTACGAATTGAGGGAGTTAAATGGGGAGGACGTCATGGTGCTGGCTTCGTTTCCAGGAACGGATTGGACGGTGGTATACGAAAAGGATCCAGGGATTTTTTCTCCCTCGCCGCTGAATCGGTTTATCAAGATATATGGAGTGGAAGACATCTTCAAGATTCCTAAATCTCTTCAATCCATTGGTCCCTTCTTGCAAAATGCAGCGGTCGCCATCGGAGATCGACGGGAAAGGGAGTTTGTTAAAGTTTTGGGTGAACTGGGCGTCTCTCGCATTACTTCGCCTGGAAAAATGTCCGTTCCATCGATGATGTGGCATCACGATGGCATCTCCCCCTTAGCCTCTCTACTGCGATGGTGTGATGTGGAGAAGAAAGAGGAGTTCTGAAGGAGGAATGACCTCTATGCGCTATTCCATTGCGACCAACTGGGATTTAACATTGCTGGACCGACTGGAAGGAACGTCGGTTGAGAGCCTCTATGGACAGATGTGGGGGGATCCTTTCGGAGGTGGAAGAATGTCCCTCTTCATCCCGAAGGTGGGTAAAAACGAGGTGTCGACTTTTATTCAGGAAACAAGAAAGAGAGGGCTGGGATTTAACTACCTCATCAACGGAACCTGCTTCGATAACCTGGAATTTACCAAAAAGGCTTATGGGCGAATGGTCGAACATCTCGATTGGATCGCTTCCACAGGTGCCGATATGGTGACAGTCACCCTGCCGTTTCTCGCAGAGATGATCAAGAAAGACTTTCCTCATCTCAAAGTGGCTGTCTCTTCTTTTGCACGAGTGCAGAATGTCCACCTGGCTCGTGCCTGGGAGGAGATTGGAGCGGATAAAATCATTCTGTCCGAGTCTGTGACGCGGGATTTCCGAAGCCTTCAGCTCATCCGAGAATCGGTCCATTGCGAACTGGAACTGATTGCCAACCATTGCTGCCTCTTCCAATGTTTTCTCGATCTGCACCATCGGAATATGGTCTCTCACGGATCGCAGGCAGATCATCCATGTGGTGGTTTTGCTCCAGACTATTGTAAATTGGCCTGTCAAAGGCTGAAGATTCTCAAACCGGCTGAGATCATCAAGTCCACCTGGATACGACCTGAAGATGTATCTCATTATGAAGCGATCGGGATCGACTGTTTGAAACTGGTGGAGAGGTTCCGAGGGACAGAAAGCTTGCTTCAGATCGTCCATGCCTATGAGAGGAGACAATACGATGGAAATTTGGTTCAACTCCTAAGCTTGCCTCAACCCGGAGCTTTTCTGACGCCCAACCTGGAAATCATCCAGCGGACCGACCTCATTGAACCTGAGAAGATGGAAGAGGTGATGGCTGTTCTCAGGGAACCTTTTACAGGCAAGGTTCATATTGATAACAGGAAATTGGATGGTTTTTTGGATCATTTTAAGAGGGCAGACTGCCTCCGCACAGATTGCGAGCGATGCGGGTATTGTGAACGTGTGGCCTCCCAGACGGTCGCTATCGATGAGCAGTGGAGACGAGAGATGATCATGAGGTTTGATCAAGCTCTGGGAGTGCTAATGAGCGGTGAAATGGCGGGGACCAGACCCAGGTCTTGACGGAATGGGGGGCTGAGGTTATGAAGTAGAAAAAGAGGAGGCTCATCTGATCTCGGAGCTGACGCAATGGATTTTAGAGCTGATGCGGACCCATGGCCAGCTTTCGGTCTTCATCGGCGTGATCATCGAACAGGTTATTGTTCCCATCCCTTCCCCGATGATCATCATGGGAGCCGGAGCCATCCTCATCCCGCCTGACGTCTCCATAGGGAGTGGCTTCCTCCAAATTCTCTGGGTCATTGTTCTCCCAGGGACGATTGCTTCAACATTGGGATCTTATATAGGGTATACCATCAGTTATTATGGAGGGAAGGCACTGGTCCTTCGTTTCCAAAAATTTATGGGTGTGGATTGGGAAGAAATTGAAAGGTTGGAGAGGCGTTTTCAGGGTAAGAAAGAGGCCTGGAGCCTCTTTCTTTTTCGTGCCATCCCTGTCTTCCCTCTCTCTCTGGTCTCTGTTTTCGCAGGTCTCTTTCGGATCTCCATCAAACCTTTTACCCTTTATACTTTGGTGGGATCGATCTTTCGTTGTCTCATTCTTGGTTTTGTAGGTTGGTGGATCGGGACGACCTATGAAAGGGTTGCCACCCATATCGATTCTGCCGAAACGATTATTTCGGTGATGATGTTGATCCTGATGGGGGGAATTCTTGCGTACCTCTACTATAAATTTCGAAGGCAGGGGTAAGCCGGATGTCTTTGTCTCCGATTGGAAAAAATTAAAAAGGAGGATCGTTTTCATCGTTTTCGCTCATCCACAGAAGGGATTTCATAAAGGTCTGAGGCAGGGGGGACAGAATAGATTCAACGATCAAAGGAGGTGAAGAGATGAAGGTGAAAGTGGATGAAGAAACCTGTATTGGTTGTGAGGCATGTGTCGATACCTGTCCCGAAGTATTTGAAATGGTGGATGACAAGGCGCGGGCTAAGATGGAGGAGGTTCCAGCCCATCTGGTCAAATCCTGTCAAGAAGCAGCCGAAAACTGTCCTGTAGAAGCCATTCAATTAGTGGATTAGAGAAATGAAAAGGGGCACTCCAAAGTTTTGGAGCGCCCCTGAGGCATCTCCCGAAAGGTAAATCAATCGAAGTACTCTTTAATCTCCTTGTAACGACTGGGATCCCGCAATCGCTCAAGGGCTTTGGCTTCAATCTGTCGAATTCTTTCGCGACTCAGACCGAATTGTCTACCTATTTCCTCAAGCGTGCATTCTCCATCTTCTCCTATTCCGAAGCGAAGCCGAAGAATCTTCTCCTCTCTGGGGGAGAGTCCGGAGAGGAGCTTGCTGATTTGATGGACCAGATCCTTCTCCAGCAGGGAGTCAGACGGAGAGAGACTCTTCTCATCCGGAATCAGATCTTCGAGGGTGCTATCTTCTTCACCGATGGGCATATCAAGGGAGATAGGCTCCTCAATCAGATTGAGAATCTTTTCCACATCATTGAGGGGAATTCCGCTATCTTTCGATAATTCCTGGGAAGTGGGTTCTCTGCCCAATCTCTTCACTTGATCCTTGAAAGATTTCATCATCTTTCCTTTAATCTCGAACAGATAGTTCGGGATGCGGATGGTCCTCGATTTCTCGGCAAACGCCCTTAAAATAGCAGCCCTGATCCACCATGAGGCATAGGTGCTAAATTTATAACCTTTGGTGTAGTCAAATTTAGCCATTGCCTGCATCAGACCAAGGTTTCCTTCCTGTATCAGGTCGAGAAAGGAGAGGCCCCGGTTGGCGTAGCGCTTGGCAATGCTTACCACCAGACGGAGATTGGCCTGGATCAAGGCGTTCTTAGCCTCTTGCGTTTCGAGGATGGCTCGCTGATGCCTATCCAGCATCTCTCTATACTTTTTGTTTTTTTCTCTTCTTTCGGCAAGGGACATTTTACTTTTTTTGCCGTTTTTTGCCTTCGTCTTAGAACTTTGCCGAGAATGGTCTATCGGTTTTTTCTTGCCGTTTCCCTGCTCAGCATGTGAGGAGAGCTGGGCCTTAAGACGATTTGCTTTTATCTCCAGATTTTTAATCAACTCTTCCCCTTCTTTAATCCTTTTGGCAAGATCCACTTCCTGTTCGGGTGTTAAAAGTGAAATCTTTTCAAGGCTTTTCAGGTATTCAAGGGTGATATCATGAGGATAATATAAGGGTTCATCCTGCTGGAGGCTCTGAGCAGCTTGAACCTCTTCATGGTCATCAATAATGACCTCTTCTCCTGCCTGGAGCTCGAATTCGTCGAGGGTTGCCTCATCCAAATCGCCCGCATTTAAAATAGCGGGGTCGATAAGGGGGGTTGAAGTCCCCTCATCGAGCATGGATGGATGGGAGCTCTCCTCAACCGCCAGTTGCCCTGACAGGCCTAAATCTTCTCTCTTTTTTCCGTTTTGCCTGCCCTGTTTCAATTCAATCAGACTCCTTTCTCTTTTTAAATAATAAAAAACCCCTTCCATGGTTAGAAGCTATGGAAAGGGTGAACCACCCGGCAAGATCTTTTCTCAAAATTTTTTTATTTCATTGTAATACCGAATATATTTCTAACACCCTTTAGCAGGTGATTCATCCTGTTTACTTCTAATATATTCAAAAGACATCTATTTGTCAAGAAATATTTATTAACAAATTTATCAAATAATATCAAATAATTATCAAATTTTAAGCCAAATAACCTAATTTCATATAGGATTTATTATAATCTAAATTGGGCGATTTTCTTCTCCCCTCACGAGGGGGAAGGCTAAAAACCTTTTAGAGTGATCAACTTGAATAGGGTACATCTCTGTCTTCCTTGTGATATGGAGTGAAGCGCTCAGTTTGGATATGAATCAGTACCCGACAAATATCATGAAATGATTGAGATCAGGTTTACAAAAGTATCCAAGGGTTGACTTTAAAGGGACCCTTCATTTATATAGGACTTAAGATTTTGATAACATTCTGCAAAAGGATTCGATTTCAATTAACTTATTAAAAAAGGACAGGTTACAACTAATGGGATATATTGATCTTCACTTACACACAACGGCTTCAGACGGAGTGAAAACCCCCTCTGAAATGGTCAGATATGCAAAATTTAAGGGACTCCAAGCCATTTCCATAACTGACCATGACACCATTGGAGGCCTTGAAGAAGGCTTGGAGGAGGGGAAAAAGATCGGATTTGAAGTGATACCAGGTATTGAGATTAGCGCAGAACATTCCCCTGGATCCATGCATCTTCTGGGTTATTTTATTGAAATTGATGATTCACTCCTTAATGAAAGGTTAAGATATCTTCAGAAGGCGAGAGAAGAGCGAAATCCCAAGATGGTAGAAAAATTGAACCAATTGGGCGTTCATATCACCTACGAGGACGTATTAAGGGTTTCGGGAGGTGGGCAGGTTGGGCGACCCCATTTTGCCCAGGTTTTGATTGAAAAAAAATACGTGAAGAATTTCCAGGAGGCATTTGACCGGTATCTGAAAAAGGGGGCTCCTGCTTATGTGGATAAACTGAGATTCACTCCGGTTGAGGCGATTCGTTTCATTCGTGAGGCAAAGGGGGTTGCTGTTCTGGGTCACCCCAACACGCTCGGTTTGAATGGATATGGGGAACTTGAAAGACTACTGATCGACCTGATGAAAGCAGGCTTAAAGGGGATTGAGGTTTACTATCCTGAGCATTCCTTTTTTGAGATTGCTCAGTATAAAGCACTTGCCGAAAAGTACGGTCTCGTGATGACCGGAGGAACAGATTACCATGGAATAGAGAAAGAAGATTTGGATGTTGGGGTAGGAAGAGGGGATATGAAACTCCCCTATTCCATCGTCGAAGAACTCAAAGCTGTTAGAACTTTGTAATTATTGAGGAGGGTCCTTTGGTTGTTCTCTTATTAGTTATAACCGCTCTTTTATGGGGAACCACTCCCATCCTTGAAAAGATGGGTCTGATGAGAGTTGATCCTTTGATAGGGGTGACCATTCGAAGCACGATCGTCACAGCAGGCCTTTTCATCCTCACATTTTTATTGGGGAAGGGTAAGGAGTTGGCTTCGCTGGATGGAAAAAGTATTTTACTCTTCGGCGCAAGTGGAATGATGGCAGGTCTTCTTGGAATGTGGACTTATTATACTGCCCTGAAAATGGAAGCTACTTCCAAAATCGTTCCTATTTCAGCCTGTTATCCGCTGGTTACCGCTCTCCTGAGTGTTCTCATTCTTCAGGAGGGGTTGAGTCTTTCAAGAGTCCTTGGAACCATACTGATTGTCTCGGGAATCTGGTTGGTCAAGTAACCATACCCTCGTTGCCTTTATTGGTGATGAGGAAATAACTTATTCCTCAATTGAGCGATTTTCTTAAATTTCATTGTAGCGCAACCCTTTAGGGTTGCTTCTGAAACCTGCCTGAGGCGGGCAAACAAGGCTAAAGCCTTGCGCTACATATCACTCTTTGGGTGATTTTAAAACTAAATAGAAGCCTGTCGCCAAAGAAGTTTTCAAAAAGAATCGCTCAATTTAGGTTATTATCTTTTTTCATTTGCTTGGTATAACGACAGAGTCTTCAGGAGAGAAGGAGAGAGCAGGACGGTATTGGAAAGGAGTAAAAAATGAAGAAGAGAGGAAAGACAAATCGATTAAAAGCAGCCCTGAAAAGAAAAAATGTGAAAAGTTGCTTAAGAAAATCGAAGGGCGAGAGAAAGTATCCTTCCTGAACAAGTAGATCCAGAAATATTACAAATTTCTTTTGCAACCTGTCTTCATTATGGGTTTTGAATATCCCCGTCTCATCTTTTCAGATCCTCATGGCACTATCTTTGACCATCCCTACCTAAAGATGGCAGGTCGTTCAGGGAATCGGATATGTTTACCCGAGCCCACGGAAATCATTCCACTTCCGAAGGGAAGTCAACTCTTTATCCTGCCCGGAAGAGCCCCTCTGGGATGGGATGAAGAGTCAGGAACCTTTCAATCAATCAAAGAGACCCCATTGGGGAACAAACGCAACCTCTGTCAGGCTGTCTCTGCCTTTCTTCCACCTGGTTATGTCCGCACCCTGTTGCCGGCAACCCGTCTTAAATCACATTCTCCTATTCTTCCATTATGGGCTTATAGTTCTGTGGGTTGGAAGGATGGAAAATTCTGGGCAACGGGGATCAAAATCGATCCAAACCCGCACTGGGACCCCAAATATTTTGGGAATGATCGTTTCATGCAAAGAAGGGTTGAGATCTCGCTGAAAACGAATTCACAAAACAGACTTATCAGACAACTGGCACGTTGTGCTCTGGAATATCACTGTTTTGCAGCAAAGAACGTTTTCCTTCGAAGATGGGAGTGCCCCCTTCCCACCTCTCCGTCATGTAATGCGGCGTGCATCGGCTGTATCTCCCACCAGCCTTCAGAGTGCTGTCCGGCATCGATGGAAAGGATTCAATTTGTTCCAACTCCCGAAGAGATTACGGAGGTTGCTGTTCCTCATCTGAAAGGGGCGGAGGATGCGATCGTCAGTTTTGGCCAGGGATGTGAGGGAGAACCTTTGATGCAATGGCAGCTTCTCGAAAAATCGATTCGAAGATTTCGGGGAGAAACAGATCGGGGGACCATCCATCTCAATACGAATGGCAGTTTTCCCGATCGGGTGGCAAAACTTTGTGAAGCAGGACTTGATAGTATTCGGGTCACCCTCAACAGTCCACACCCGAAATATTACAATCGTTACCATCAACCAAAAGGTTATGTGTTTCACGATGTGGTGAAGTCTCTTCAGATCGCAAAAGAGAAAGGAATTTATACCTCCATCAACCTCCTCGTATTTCCGGGGTTCACAGATAGGGAGGAAGAAATCGAAGGGCTGATTTCTTTGATCAGAAAGACCAATCTGGATCTTATTCAAATGCGCAACCTGAATATTGACCCAGATCTTTATCTTCGAACCATGGGAAGAGGTGAAGGGGTTGGTATGACTAAAATGATAGGGATTCTTCAAGAAGAATTTCCCAAACTTCAATTCGGCTATTTTAACAGGACCAGAGAAAACTTCTATCCGAATCGGAAGCAGAGGGTTCAGAGAGGCAAGGGGGCGAAAGCAAAAGGAAACTTATCGAAAGAGAAGATGGAATCTCTGAATCCATGAGCTTATTTCATCCGTTTTTTTGGGTCATCGGTTTTGGAAATAGATATTCATCCATTCAAAAAAGGGGTATGGGCTGCCTTACCGATTGTTTTGGGATACCTTCCGGTGGGCATGGCCTTTGGCGTTTTAGCAAGAAAGGCAGGGCTGGCCACATGGGAGGCAGGATGCATGAGCCTCCTTGTTTATGCCGGTGCGAGTCAATTCGTTGCTGTTGAAATGCTCTCAAGGGGGATGGTCTGGTTTCCAATCATCCTGACGACTTTTTTTATAAACCTGAGACACCTCCTGATGAGTTCCACCCTCTCTCTCTATTTCAACGGCCATCGACTTCGGACTCGAGGCCTGCTTTCTGCACAGCTCACCGATGAATCCTTCGCTTTGGCTATGTCCAATCCTTCGAAGATTGAGAATCAACCCGCATATCTTTTCGGACTTCAGATCACCGCTCATTTCGCATGGGTGATGGGTTCTGTTGGGGGAGCCCTCTTTGGAGGGTTGATGGATCACCAATCCTATGGCATTCCTTTTGCTCTGCCCGCACTTTTTATCTGCCTCCTTCTCCTTCAGATCAAAAAGATTCATCACTTCTATGTCATGGTGGTCGCCGGTTTATGCTCGCTCTTTTTTAAATGGATATTTCCTGGAAACTGGCATATCATTCTGACCGCCCTTTTTGCTTCGGGGATTGGAATGGCCATCGAAACAAAACTGTTTCATCCCCTCTCGAGACAGGGAAGGGGAGGGAGGTAAGGGTTGAGATATCAAGTCCTCATTCTCATTTTGGGAATGGCATTCGTCACCTTTCTTCCCCGGTTTTTTCCTATGGCTCTTTTGGCTCGAAGGACTCTTCCGGAGAGGGTTAGAAAAGGGTTGGAATATTTTCCTATCTCTATTCTGAGCGCCATTGTCTTTCCGATCCTCTTTTTCAATGGAGAAGGGAGGATGGAGATTCAACCTCAATACCTGCTTGCCGCTATTCCCGTGGTTCTCTTCGCTTGGAAAGTCAAAAGCCTCTGGGGGTCTGTTCTTCTTGGGATGGTCGTTTACTGGGGATTGGGGGTTCTTTTATAAGACGCGATAGGCGTCCTTTCAAAAATACATTTAAACACCTAAAGTGACTGAAGTTTAAAGTGAATTAAAGTTCATTTTAGGCATTTAGTCACTTGTTACTTTAGTCACTTTTGAGCGATCAAGCTCGCCACGGCTTTTCTTCTTCCACCTTCTTTGAAAATTCCTTCCCGATAGAAGAGGATTCGAAAATCTTTAAAGAGCCAGAGGAGTTCGTTTGGTTTGAGGTAGTATTTTCGATCTTTCGGACCTTCGGTGCTTATGTCCCTGTGCTCGAGAAGATAAGTTTCGAAGATCACTCGTCCTCCTTTTTTAAGCCCCCTTTTTATCTTCGGAATCAGACTTCTGTCGAGAAAATAGAAGTTAGCAATGAGATCGTATCTCTCTTTATCTATTTTGTAGGTATCGAGGTCTGCCAGGATGGTCTGAATCTTTATTCCCATCTCTCTGGCCAATCTTTGCGCTTTGCGGAGGCCCTTCTCAGAGATATCGACAGCCTCCACATAGAATCCATGTTTTGCCAGAAAGACCGCATTCCTTCCCTCCCCTGCTGCCAGATCAAGAGCTTTGCCTTTAGGAAGGAATCGGATATATTTTTTCAAAAAAGGATTGGGCTCTTTTCCAAAAGTAAATCCTCTTCCTTTAAATCTCTCATCCCAACGCCTCTGATCATCCTCCATCTTACCCTCCCTTTTTCAACATTGCCCTTTGATTGTCAAAGGGTCAAATCGGCATAAGGATAAGACTCCATCCTTAGAAAGAAAATAGGTGACGTCTAACGGTTACGGTGAGGACGCCCGAATCGTCCTTCGGTTACGTCTCACGTCTAAAAAATTTGACGTCACCCTAAAACGCTTAATGAAACGGACTTCGTAGCCTTCACCCTAACCGATGCACCAAAACATTTCCATGGTTCGTAGCTGCCTCCCTTGCAGCTATATGGGATTAGTATAATTTTTATACAATAGAGGTTAAAAATATACATATAATTATTTATTTTTAATCATTATATAAATAACCTCATTCCTCATTCTTTTTAAAATAATTTATTAT
>FWPV01003363.1_pt1 | contig 36422 bp, 33 predicted proteins | sample 2228371 | NCBI WGS metagenome assembly FWPV01 (sample SAMEA103939776, study PRJEB20133) | metagenome | reverse complement strand
CGGCAATTGCGACGGGACGGTTTTTTGTTCAAAGTCGTTGAGCCAGGTATCCAGCAGGCGCAGGCGCTCCGCTTCGGGGTCGTCGCCGTAGAAGTAGATGTAGGCGTTGGAGGGGTGGTAGTAGGTGGCGTGAAAGTCTTTGAATTCTTCGTAGGTCAGGTCGGGGATGACGGCCGGGTCGCCGCCAGAGTTCAGCCCGTAAGGGGTATCGGGATAGAGCGATTGCTGCGAAAGTTCGCCCAGCAGGTCGTCGGGCGAGGAGAGCGCGCCTTTCATTTCGTTGAAAACCACGCCCTTGAAGGTGAGCGGCGCGTTGGGGTCTTCGATTTCATAGTGCCAGCCCTCTTGCTGCAGGGTGTGCTCGGCGATGATGGGGTAAAAGACCGAGTCGAGGTACACGTCAATCAGGTTGTAGAAGTCTTGCAGGTTTTGGCTGGCGACCGGGTAGCAGGTTTTATCTGGGTAGGTAAAGGCGTTCAGGAAGGTGTTGAGCGAGCCTTTGGCCAGTTCGATGAACGGTTCTTTGACCGGGTATTTGCGCGAACCGCACAGCACCGAGTGTTCCATGATGTGCGCAATGCCGTTTGAGGTGCGCGGCGGGGTGCGGAAGGTGATGCCAAAGACTTTGTTCTCGTCGGTGTTGGTGATGGAGAGCAGCCGCGCGCCGGTTTTATCGTGGGTGTACAGTTTGGCGGTGGCGTTGATTTCGGGAATGTGGCGTTCTTGAAGCAGGGTGAAGGACATGGGGGGGCTCCGTTAGCGTTGGGGATGGGGTGAATGTGTGAGAGAGGTGATTTAGGGTAGATGTGTGGGTTGTTACACCATTTGCTCCAGGCAGCGTTTGGCCAATATGGCGGCCATTTCGCGGCGATAGTCTGCCGAGGCGAGGTCATCGGCGGCTTCGTGGAAGGCGTTGCGGGCGGCGGGTTCCAGCCCATCGGCTTCGGTGCCGTCCAGGGCCAGCACGGGGGCGCTGCCATAGCCGCCCAGGGCCAGGCGGGTGCGTCCGCTTTGCCATTGGGCCAGGGCAGCGCAGACAATGGGCAGGTCGGCTGGGGTGCGGGCAATTTGATTGAAGGCGCTGCGCGCGTTGAGCGGTATGGCAATGCGGGTGATGAGTTTGCCGGGCAGCTGGCGCAGGGGCAGGTAGGCGCCCAAACTGAGGCTGGCGGCGTTTCCTTGGGGGTCGAGTACAGTCAGTTGGGCATCCAGGGCAAGCATCATGGCCGCCAAGGTGGAGCGCCCGCCGCAGGTGACCAGTGCGCCAGCGATTGTGGCGCTGTTGCGCAGGTTGAGGGGCGCTTCGAGCGCTATGGCTTGTTGCAGGGCCGGTGGGGTGTGGGGGTTTTCGCGCAAGGCTTCGAGCGTGACGCAGGCGTCAATTTCCAGGGTGTGGCCGTGCTTGCGGATGTGCGTCAGCCCCAGGGCTTGCAAATCTACCACAGCCACATCGTGGGCAGGTGCGTTTGGGCTGTTTAGCCATGTGCCGCCGCCGAGCGGCGCCGTGTTGGGTTGCGCCAGCAGCGCCAGGGCTTCTTCGAGCGTGCGAGGACGGTGATACTGCGTAATCATGTTTTGTGGATACCTTTTTTCTAACTATTCAGCCTGCACCCTCTGCTCTTTTCTGAAGGGGGCAGAGGGGACTCTTGTAGCCATGTCGTTTTGCCTTTTTTGCCCTGCAGGAGAAGGGTAAGGATGAGGGGGCAGGCGTAATTTTGTGCCGGATGATTATTTGGACCGTCTTGAAGGTTTGAGCAACAAAGGTAATTATACTTTTGCCTGTATAACAATTCCTTTGTCAATTTTAGAATTTGGGCTTGCATGGTGCGAGATGTTATCCCGCGTTACCTGCACACAGGTAAAAAATGCTTGTATCCGCCAGATACGGCCGGCGGATTGGCAATCTGCCCCACGAAATCTGCCGGGAACAATTTTGGTGAAGATATTGCGTATAAAAAAGCGTCATTATCTTTCGGACGGCTTATCTGTTTCAAATCAGGTTTATTTCTACGATGTGCATTTTGAGGGAGTGGCAAATAAGTGGGGTGGTTAATCTGGATACACTTTCCAGCCCAGTTCTTCCAGGCGCGAGAGGTCGAACTGGTCTTGTGGCACGTTGATGTGCAGCGCATTGGCTTCGGCTAACAGTTCACCGTGTTCATTGTAGATTCCGGCCCAGCTTTCGGCCATTTTGGCGCGCGCTTTGCCGGCCTTGCCCACAATGCGCAGCGGTTTGCCAATGGGCACATTTTTGCGGTATTTTATTTCCAACTTGCCAGTAAACATAAACCGCGGGTTCGATGGGTCGCCCATGTGCGCTCGCCCGCTGATTTCATCGAGGATGGCCGCTACGATTCCGCCGTGCAGCACGCCAGGGTAGCCCTGAAAATGCTCTGGCGCGGTGTAGGTGGTTTCGATGACGCCTGGTTCGGTTTGGTAGATTTTGAGTTTGAGCCCAACCGGGTTTTCTAGCCCGCAAATGAAGCACATTTTGGAATTAGGTTGTTTTTGGCGCGTCATGGTTTACTCCAGTGGTTCGTCGAAGCGTTGAATTTCCAGCATGTAGCCGTCGGGGTCTTCAAAGAAGAAATGGTAGATGGCATACGTTGGGTTGTGCGCGGGCGCACGGGTGATGTGCACGCCCGCTGCGGCAAGCCGTGCGTGCCAACCGTCTACATCCGCGTGCACCAGGGTCAGGATGACGCCCTGGGGCGCAGGGGATTGCAGGTGTGTGCAAAAGCCCAGGTAGCCGTTGGGGCTGACTCTAAAGATGCGGCAGGCGCCCTGGTCGCGCGCCAGCGGCAGGCCGAGCAGGTCGCGGTAAAAGCGGGTGGCGGCATCCAGGCTGCGGGTGGGCAAAAACGTGATGAATTGGGCGAAGGGGGGCGTCATCTCATGTCCGTTGAATGGGCGTGGGCGGGGCCAGCAGGGCGGCGAATTCGTACAGGCGGGCGTGGTGCACCAGGGCCAGCACTTCGTCGGCGGGTTGGAAGACGGTGTCGCCGCGTGGAATGATCAACTGGCTTTTGCGAATCACCGCCGTAATTGTGCATTCGGCGGGCAGGGGGATGTCGCGCAGCATTTTGCCGCATGCGATAGATTGCGGGTGCACTTTTTCTTCGATGAGTGAGTATTCGCCGCGGCGCAGTTTGAGCAGGGTCATCATATCGCCCAGTGACATTTCTTCGGCTACCAGGTGGGCCAGAATTTCGGCCTGGTTGAGTGCTACGTCCACGCCCATTTCGGCGGTGTAGAGCCAGGCGTTTTTTGGGTTGTTTACCCGCCCGATGATGCGCGGTACGTTGAATTCGAAGCGTGCCAGCGAAGTGATGACCAGGTTGGTCTCATCGTCGCCTGTCACTGCGGCCAGAACGTGCGCTTGTTTTATTCCGGCTTGTTCCAGCACACTGGGCGATGCGCCATCGCCAGTGATGATGCACTCGGCGGGCACTTCGGCTTGCAGGCGTTCTAACAGGATGGGGCGTTCTTCCACAATGCGCACGGTGTGATGCCCCTCGATGAGCATTTTGGCCAGGTATGCACCGGTGTTGCCACCGCCAACAATGATGACGTACATGTTCAGGCGCTCCTTTCCAGCCCAAGCAGGGCTTCCAGACGGGTCATTGCCGAAGCGTGTACTGCCAGGTGCAAAATGTCATCCGTTTGAATGGTGGTTCCCTGGGTGGGGATGAATGCTTGTTCCTGGCGGGTGATGGCTGTCACGCTCACTTCGCCTGGGATGGTCAGGTCACGGATGCTGCGCCCAACCAGGGTAGCCGGCGTTTCGATTTCGATGAGCGAAACTTCGCCGCGCCCAAATTTATAGACGGCATCTAACTCGGCATGGGTGATGATTTCGATGATGCGGCGCACGCCCATATCTACGCTGGAGATGGTCTGAAGCCCCAGGCGCTGATAAATTTCGGCATGACGCGGGTCATACAGGCGGGCCACCACGCGTGGCACATGGAAGATGTTGCGGGCAATACGGGCCGCCACCACGTTGGCGTTGTCGGATGAACTGGCCGCTACAAAGGCTTCGGCGCTCTGAATACCGGCCTGCAGGAGCACATCCCGGTCGAACCCTAGCCCATGAATGATGCGCCCTTTGAAGTCGGCGCCCAGGCGGGTGGTGGCATCTACGTCATGATGGTCTATGACGGTCACGTCGTGTCCGCGCTGGGCCATCAACTTGCTCACGGTAGAGCCCACCCGTCCACATCCCATGATGATGACTTTCATTGTTTGCCTCCTGTTCACATTTGCGCATCTGCCGTGTGCGTTCGGCGGGTGCGGCGCAAAATTTGTTTGCGAATCCAATCCAGGCTATACAAAATCAGTCCAAACAGGCTTAGCCCTAACCAATAGACCGCCGGAATGGGCTGATGCCCAAAGATGACCGCCAGCGGTTCGATGTAGATGATGGCCAGGATGCCCACCACTTCCAGTGCTATTGCCAGGAGCAAACCGGGGTTGCTGGTCCAGCCCAGTTGGCGTCCGCGCTCGCTTTCCGATCGGCAGGCAAAGGCATTGCCCACCTGGGCCATCACCACCCCGGCATGGAAGACGGTAACCGCCAGCACTTGCGCGGTTTCGGCCGAGAAAGGCAGCACGAGCGCCCTGGGGTATGGCAGGTTGAATAGAAAGCCGCCTATGCCAGAGGCTTGCGCGTTGCCTGTGAATAAGTATACAGAGAAAAAGCCCACATAGCACAGGGCGGTTTCAATCATGCCCAGCCACAAAAAGGCCCGCAGGAGCAGTCCGTTGTCAATCAAGGGCTGGTTGGGGCGGCGCGGCGGTTTTTTCATCACGTTTGGTTCAGGCTTTTCCATGCCCAGGGCAATGGCCGGGAACAGGTCGGTGCCCAGGTCAATGGCCAAAATCTGTCGCACGGTGAGTGCCAGGGGGATGGCCGGAAATGTGGCGCTAACCAGGAAGGGTAAGACCTCTGGGACATTGCTGGAGAAGATGTATGTGATGAATTTACGCACGTTGTCGAATACGCCGCGTCCTTCTTCGATGGCCGAGACAATTGCGCCAAAGTTGTCGTTGGTCAGGATGATGTCGGCGGCTTCTTTGGCGACATCGGTGCCTACAATGCCCATGGCCACGCCCACATCCGCTTTGCGCAGGGCGGGGGCGTCGTTGACCCCGTCGCCGGTGACGGCTACGACATCGCCGCGCGCCTGAAAGGCCGCTACCATGCGCATTTTGTGTTCGGGGGCCATGCGCGCAAAGAGCACTTCGCCTTCCAGCGCTTTTTGGATGTCCACGTCGCTCATTTCGTCCAGTTCGGCGCCGGTGATGATGCGCGGGTTAGGCGTGCTGAGCATGCCCACGCGGCGGGCCAGCGATTCGGCGGTGAGGCCGTAATCTCCGGTGATCATGACAATGCGGATGCCGGCCTCGCGGCAGGTTTGCACGGCCTGTTCCACTTCTGGGCGTGGGGGGTCCATCATGGCCATCAGTCCCAAAAAAACCAGGTCGCGTTCGATGGTTTCGGCGGCGTAGGGGGCAGCGCCCAGGGGCAGTTTGCGGCGGGCTACTGCCAGCACGCGCAAGGCCCGGCGGGCAAAGGCGTCGTTGGCGTCTAAGATTTGTTTGCGCAGGCGGTTATCGAGTGGGATGGTCTCGCCGTTATACAGGATGTGCGTGCAAAGTTGCAGCACCTCGCGCGGCGCGCCTTTGGTAAAGGCGATTTCGTGGTCAATTTCGCGGTGAATGGTGGTCATGCGTTTGCGGCGCGCATCGAAGGGAATTTCGTGCACGCGCGGGTAGAGAATGCCCAGCGCATTTTCGTTGATTTTCATTTTGAGCGCGGCCACTTTCATGGCGGCTTCGGTCTGGTCGCCCAGGCTGCTCCAGGTGGGGTGTTCGGGGGTGGGCGAATGAATGCGCGCGTTGTTGCAGCACGAGGCGGCGTCGAGCAGGCACATCAGGTCTTCTTCCCAGGGTTGGTTGTTGGGCGAGGGGCTAAAGTCACCCACTGGTTCGTAGCCAACGCCACTTACTTTGAGCGTTTGCCCGGCGACCCAAATTTCGCGCACGGTCATCTGGTTTTGGGTGAGGGTGCCGCTTTTGTCGGTGCAAATGACGGATACCGTGCCCAGGGTTTCAACTGTGCTTAGCCGCTTGGCCAGCACGCCTTTTTGTGCCAGGCGTTGCACGGCAATCGCCAGCGAGAGGGTGAGCGTGGCTGGCAGACCTTCTGGGATGGCCGCAACCAGGATGCCCAGCGCCAGCAAGAGAATGCCCTCTGTTTCGACGCCGCGAATCCCCTGGGTGAACCCAATCACAACGACCAGCGCGGCAATGCTGGCTGCAATGAGGGTGATAACGTTCACCAGGCGCTTTAGTTCGCGCTGGAATGGGCTGGGTTCATCCTTGATGGTTTGGGTCAGGTGCGCCAGGCGTCCAAACTGGGTGAGCATGCCCGTTGCATAAACGACTGCCCGCCCTGTACCGGCGGTTACCGAGGTGCCTGCAAAAATCAGGTTGGGTTGTTCCAACTCGCTAATGTCTTGCTGATAGGATGGATCGGCTACTTTGCGGGCGGCCAGCGCTTCACCGGTGAGGGTGGCGTTGTTGACACGCAACCCATAGGCTTCGATGACGCGCGCATCGGCTGGGATGTTGTCCCCTTCGGCAAGGATGAGCACATCACCCACGACGATGTCTGCTGCCGGAACGCTGTGTTCTTCGCCATTGCGCAGCACGCGTGTATAAACCGGCAAAATTTGCTGTAATTTTTCTACGGCTTGCTCGGCGCGGTATTCGCGCCAGATGGCAAACAGCGAGTTGGCTACTGCCAGGGTGAGGATAACCAGGGCCATGGCGGCATCGCCTTGCAGCAGAAACAGGAACGCGATTGCCGCCAGGATGCCAACCAGGGGTTGAAACAGTTGCGTGACAAAACGCATCCATAGCGGGTCGCGGCGCTGTTCGGAGAGGATGTTGTGGCCATATAGCGCCAGCCGCGCCGCTACTTCTTGCCCGGTAAGCCCGTTTGGAGACGTTTCAAGCAGTTGAAACGTCTCTTCGACAGATACCGCGTGGATGGGTTTATCAATCATAAGGGGAACACGGGAGACCCGGGCGAGTCTCCCGCTTGAGCGATTGGGGGAGGCTCTGGGTTTCAGGCAGGCGTGTAGAACGCTGCTTCGAGCATGGCCAGGTTGCCGATGATGTGGCGGCGGGTGGATTCGTTGAAGCGCGTGTCCTGGGCGCGTTTGGCGGCTTCTTCGCGCGCGGCGCGCACCACAAAGGCCGGCACGAACATGATGCGCCCAGCCGGGATCACCTCGAAATGCAGCAGGTCTAGCCGCAATTCCTGGTCATCGAAATAGGGCATGCTCAGGCTTAAGCCGCGGTTAAGTGACCCGGCTGCGGCGCGTTCTTTGATGGTGTTGATGATTTCGCGCGTTTTGTAGCGTGCCAGCGCGCGCCCCTGGTTGATGAGTTGACCCAGCATGCCATAGCGCTTGGTCTGGTAGGTTTCATCGGCGATGAAGTAGGGCGCAAGCGATGATGCGGCATGCAGAATGGCGATGTAACGCTGCATTGAGGCAATGTGCGCTTCGGCTTCGCGGGTAGAACCAACCAGTAACTGGTCGTTTTCGTCGAAGGCGACCCACTGTGGCAGGTAAAAGCGCCGCGCGGCCGGCACGTAGGGCACTTGCAATTCGCCGCGCCCGGCTTCTGGCGTGCCTTCTTCGACAATCGCGTCGTTGGCCTGGGTAATGGCTGATTCGGGTGCTTCGCTTTCGACCGGAATAGTGGGAATGTGCTCGCCTTCGGCAGCCCGGTAGGTGACCGAACGCCCAGAGGGCAGCATGGTGTAAACCAGATGGCGGGCAATGGCAAAGCGCATTACTCTGGCGCTGCAGGCAATGGCCTGGTCTGGCGATTGTTCCAGTTCGTTCAGGCGATGCCGCACCGCTTCGCGCACGTCGCGGCGCAGTAAGCGGTTTTTGAGCCCGCCTACGCTTTGTTCGCGGGATTCGGCGGGCACGGCAACCGGGGCGGGTTCTTCAATGTTGGGCAGGGCTGCCACGACGCGGTCGGGCAGGGTAAATTTGACGGCAGGCAGGTGTTCGACGAGCGCTTCTGCCACCTGGCGGGCTTGCGCTTCGAGAAAACGCTGCACAATGCCCGGTTGCATGGCAAAAAGGTCACGCTCGCGTGCGTATTCGTTCTTTAGCGCTTCGGTTGCTTCGATGGTGTGGCGGTTTGCAGGCTGTGTCATGGCATCCTTTCAGCATAGTGCGGCAAAAAAATTATATTACCCTTGTGCAAATGTGTCTATTAGCAGCCTGACGTTGCCGCCTACCGGGTAAAGGATGGGGCAGGTTGCGCCGCGCCGCAGGTATTCGTTCACTTTGGCGCGGGCTTCTTCGGGTGTGCCCGAAGCGGTAATGCGGTGCACCAGGTCATCGGGTACCAGATGCTTGGCGCGGTTGATTTGCTCTCTGGTGGCTGGCCACCCCAAAATAGATTGAATTTCGTGTACTACCTCATCTGCCACGCCGCTGGCTTTGGCAATGTGGGGTTGTTGCGCCAGGTATTGGCACAGCAGCATTTTGGTTGTATCTATGGCTTTGTCGTGGTCATGATCTATCGAGCATACAATCAGTTGCGGGCGGTCAATATCTTCCAGCCTGCGCCCGGCTTTTTTGGCCCCGGCTTCCAGCAACTCCAGCGCCCGGTCGTTATATTCGGGCGGCACGCAATAGTTGAGCACAGCGCCGTCGGCAATTTCGCCGGTCAGTTCCATCATTTTGTCGCCCGTTGCGCCAATCATGATGGGCACCTGGCGCGGTTCGCGGCGGCCGTGCACTACATCCAGTTCAATGTCATCTACGTGTACAAACTCACCGTGAAAGGTGACGCGCTCCATGTTGAGCAGGCGGCGCAACACCGTTACGGTTTCGCGCATGGCGGTAAGGGGTTTGTGGCGCTCGATGCCCACGTTTCTGGCCAACGGGTCCCACCAGGCCCCAATGCCGCAAATGATGCGTCCCGGCGCGAGGTCATCCAGGGTGAGAAATGTAGCCGCCAGCAGCCCGATGTTACGCGTCCAGTTATTGATGACGCCTGATCCTACTTTGATGCGCTCGGTTACGGCGGCATAGGCCGCCATGGGGACAATTGCGTCGCGCACCAGGCGGCTTTCGGCTTGCCAAACCGCCTCGAAGCCGCGCGCTTCGGCATAGCGGACGTAATCCAGACCGGCGCGCAAATCATGCGAGTCTTGCAGGTAAAGTGCTACGCGTTGGGTCATCGTGCCTCCTTTTCATTCAGGGGTCGCTTCTGTTCGGGTCATGGCGCGGAAGAGTTCTAAATCGGCGGGGGTATCCAGGTCGAGCCCCAGGTTGGTAGAATGCAAAATTTGCAGGTTCAGGCCGTTTTGCCGGGCTAATTCGCAGTGCGTGTTAAAAGACCCTGGCCCATACTGGTATTTTATTGCTCCGGGCGGCACGACCAGCAGAGCATTGGTGCCATCTTCGCGGCGGTCGGGCACAATGGTGACCGATGGGTGACGCCTGGCCGTAGTGAGCACTTTTTGCAAGTCTTCGCTGGTGGCCAGGGGAATATCGGCCGGTAAAATAAGCACCCCGTTGGCGCCATAGGTTTTGGCTACCAGGGTGGCGCGCTCCAGCGCCAGGTTGAGTTGTTGCGAGCCGTCTTCTAGCAGGGTGCGGGCTGTAAACTCGCGGGCAATGGCCAGTGCGGCCGGGTCGCGGCTGACGACCAGTTTTTGCCCAATGCCGGGTGTTTGGTTCAGTACTTGCAGAATATGCTCTAAAAACAAGCGATTAAGGCGCGTGCGCTCCTCTTCGCTCAATACCTCTGCCAGACGCGACTTGCCACGCCGCAACGGTTTGACGGGCACAATAGCCCACACGGTCATGACAGCAACCTCTCAATAAAGTGTAGCACATCTTCGGCCAGCGCCATTCGGTCTGCTGTGTTTTGCATCAGCGTTTGCGTTACATGCACATCCATGCCCAGGCGCGCGACGTCGTTTGCCAGCGCAGTGTCTGCAGAATCCAGCACGAAACCGCGCAACAGGTCTTGATAATGCTGCGCCACGGCCAGCGCAGAAGGCGTGATGCCCAATTCGGCAAACATTTTGGCGGCCGGGCCTTTTACCGTTTGCCCGCCAATGATGGGCGAAACAGCAACCGTTGTTTTTTTGTGGATGGCCTCTCGCACGCCGCGTACCGCTAAAATTGGGTCAATGCTCACCCAGGGGTTCGACGGGCAAAATACGACTGCATCTGCTTCCTCAAGCGCCTCCAGCACCCCTGGCGCAGGGCGCGCGCTTTGCGCGTCCATAAACTGGAAGCCTTTTACCCTGGGGGCGCAGCGATGCAAAACGAAGTATTCCTGAAACCCGAGCGTGCCGTATTCGTGGGTTTCGACCAGCGTGGGCATGGGCTGGTCGCTCATGGGCAAAACGGTGTGCGCCACGCCCCAGGCGTGGCAAAAATCGGCGGTGATGCGCGAGAGCGGCTCGCCCTGGCGCAGGCGCGTGGTGCGGGTGAGGTGCGTGGCCAGGTCGCGGTCGCCCAGGCGAAACCAGTCTGGCGCGCCCAGGCGCTGCATTTGCTCGTACACCTGCCAGGTTTCCTCGGCGCGCCCCCAGCCGGTAAGCGGGTTGGCCAGCCCGGCCAGCGTGTAGCAGACGGTATCCAGGTCGGGGGAGATGTTCAACCCCCAGTGCTCAAAGTCATCGCCTGTGTTGACGATGATGGTCAGGTTGGCGGGCGGTAATATCTGGGCCAGCCCGTGGGCCAGTTTGGCCCCGCCTACGCCGCCTGCCAGGGCAACGATTTTTCGACTCATAAGTGCAGACTTATCTCCTGAATGGGTTTACGTTCGCGTGCAGGCGGCTGCTGGGCGGCATGCCCTAAAAAAATCATGCCCTGAGGCTGCCAGGTGGGGGGCAACTGCAGGCATTCCTGCACGGCTTGCGGGGCAAAGAGCGGACTGCATACCCACACGCTGCCCAAGCCCTCGGCGTGGGCGGCCAGCATCAGTTGCAGCCCGGCTGCCGCTACCGATTGCACTGCCATGGTGTGCTCGTGCGCCTGCCGAACAGGGTCGGGGTAGGCGTCCATGTCGGTCATATCAGCGCACAGTACGACAATGACCGGGGCCGCTAAAATGCGCGCTTGCGAGCGGGCCACGCGCGCTTCGATTTCGACGGGGGGCAGGCCGTCGGCGGCCAGGTCGCGGGTAAAGTCTGCGGCCATGGCTGCGGCCAGGCGCGCTTTTACCGCCGGGGTGGCGACGACGGCAAAACGCCAGGGTTGGCGGTTGTGCGCCGAGGGGGCCCAGGCAGCCGTTTGCAAGATGCGCGCCAGGGCGTCGCCATCCACTGCCTGGCTGGTAAAGCGGCGCACCGAACGACGCGAGCGCAAAAAGTGATGCAGGTTAATGCTGGTCAAAGTGAACGGGCTCAATTTTGTAAGTGACGCGTACTTCGCCGGGGTTGGGCGTCCAGGGTTTGCCGGTATATTTGAGCGCCAGGGCGTTGATGTGTTCCAGCGCGCCTTCTTCGGTGATTTCGACCACCTGTCCGCGAATTTGCAGGTAACGGTAAGGCGTGGATGGGTCCTGAATGACCATGGCCACCTGGGGACGGGCGCGCATGTTGCGGTCTTTGACGCGCCCTTTGGCAGAGTTGATGAGGATATGGCGGCCATCGGTGTTGAACCAGATGGGCGTTACCTGGGGGGTGCCATCGGGCATGATGGTGGCCAGGTAAAGATAGGCGCGGGTGGCGTCTAAAAATAAATCGGCGTATTTTTCGGGGAAGTTCATTTTGCACGCTCCAACTTGTATCTGCTTGCTATCTGAATAAATCCTGTTCGCGCGGGCGAATCAATTCCTGAATGTTGCTCTCGCGCAGCGGGTAGTTGAAACCGCGCACGTGCACTACCGGCGTGCCTTCGGCGGCCTGGCCCATCACCAGCGAGGCAGCTGCGGCCAGTTCATCGGCTGCGCTAATGACGGTGATTTTGAGGGTGTAATCGAACAGGTCTTTTTGCCCGCGCAAGTCCACCAGTGCGGGTACGCCTGCCAGACCAATGGCGACGCCTACTGTGCCCAGCCGCCAGGCCCGCCCGTGCGAATCGATTATCAATACGCCAATCGTTTTGCCGGTGCGCTGCTGAATTTGCGCGCGCAGGCGGCGGGCCGAGGCGTCGGGGTCTTCGGGCAGCAGCAACACCCATTCTTCGTGCGCGTTGCCGTCTCCGGCTACGTTGGAGTGGTCAATGCCAGCGTTGGCCGAAACAAACCCAATGCGGTGTTCAACGATGACCGTGCCGGGGCGGGTGCGCAGCACGGCGTTGCTTTCGCGCAAAATCAGTTCGGCCAGGCGGGGGTCTTTTTCGCTTTTGGCAGCCAGTTCCAGCGCAGCAGGCGATGGCGTGACCGTGGCCAGGTTCACCAGGCGGCCTTCGGCTTTGCTAATCACTTTTTGAGCAAAGACGAGGATGTCGTTGTCTGCCAGGCTGATGCCGCTTTCGCCCAGCGCCTGCACAACAATATCCGCCAGGTTGTCGCCCGGGCGGATGAAAGGGATGCCGCGAAGGGGGGTGAGGGTGAGCGTGCTCACTTGTGGATTCCGGTGATTTTGATGCCCGCGTGCGTTGAGCCGTATTGCTTGTTCATATAAATTAGCAGGCTGGTCAGCCCTTCGACCACCACCGAGTTTTCGATGGGGCCGGCGTCCCAGGCGGTTAGCCCGGCGGCTTCGATAAGTCCAATGACGGTTTGGCGCGCTTCTTTGCTAGAGCCGGTCACCAGCACGTCGCAGGGCACGTCTTGCTCGTGCAGCAGATGTTCGTACGAGATGTTTTGGAACGCATCCACCACCTCGACGCCTTCGCCTAAAATCTCGCGCGCTTCCTGGGCTGCCGAGCCAGCCGGGGGCATTTGCACTTTGGTTACCCTGGGCGGCACAAGCGGGACAGTCACATCTACCAGAATTTTGCCTTGCAGGGCGTCTTTGAGCGCAGTCAGTGTTTCGCGGTGCGCGGCGTAGGGCACGGTCAGCACGGCAATATCGGCCTGTTGGGCGGCGCTCAGGTTGTCTGCGCCTTCCAGGCGCACGCCAAACTCGGCATGCAGTTGTTCGGCGGCGGCCAGGGCTTTTTCGGCTGCGCGCGAACCGATGATGACGCGGTAGCCTGCCTTTGCCCAGCGGTAGGCCAGCCCTTTTCCTTCTTTACCTGTGCCGCCTAAAATGGCGATGGTGCGAATGTCGGTCATAATGTGGTGTCCTCTTCAGTGTTTTAGAATTTTTCCTCATACCGCCGCCACACCTGCGCGGCCAGTTCGCGCGCGCGGGCGGCAATAGCGGCTTCGTCCAGCGTCAGTAACTGACGGTCTTTCATCAACACTTTGCCGTGCACAATCGTGGTGGTCACCATTGTCTCGCGGAAGCCAAACAGAATGTGCCAGGACAGGTTGTCGGCGCTTAGCGGGGTGGGGGCGTGGTAGTCCACTAAAATCAGGTCGGCGGCTGCGCCTACTTGCAGCGCGCCAATCGGCTGCGCAAACAGCTGGCTGGCCAGTGCGGCGTTATTGTAAACGCCCATCTGCATCACGGTCTGGCCGGGCATGGCGCGCGGGTCGCGCTGATGCACCTTGTGCAGCAAGTAAGCCGTTTTCCATTCTTCCCACATCGCGTTCGAGAAGCCATCGTTGCCCAGGCAAACGGGCACGCCTGCCGCCAGCATCTTCTCTACCGGGGCCACGCCCACGGCATTGTTCATGTTCGAGCGCGGCTGATGCGTGACCCAGCCGCCGTGTTCACTCAACAGGGCGATTTCCTCATCGCTGAAGTGAACTCCGTGCGCCAGAATGCTGCGTGGTCCCAAAATGCCGTGCCGCGCAAACCGATGCACGACCCGCAGCCCGCTCTTCGTTATCGAATCCTCTTCATCCGCCTGGCTTTCGGCCGCATGCACATGAAACCCGGCTTCGGCGGGCAGGGCGGCCCGGCAGGCGTCTAACGAATCGTCCGAGAGCGTCAGCGAGGCATGCAGCCCAAAGGCAGCCGCCAGGCGCGGATTTTGTTCGCGGCGCACACGTTGGATGAAGCGCACATTTTCATTTACCCCTGCGCGAAAGACCTGCGGCCCGTCGCGGTCGGTCACTTCGTAGCACAGAGCGGCGCGTACCCCGGCCTGTTCTACTGCTTCGGACAGGATGTCGAGCGCGCCGTCAATGCAGCCGGGCGAGGCGTGATGGTCAATTAGCGTGGTTGCGCCGTGCCGAATGGCATCTGCCAGGCAGAGCAGCGCCGAATAGCGGATGTCTTCTTCGGTCAAAGCGCGGTCAAGCGGCCACCACAGTTTTTGCAAAATTTGTGGAAAATCGGCCGGCGCATCGCCAGGGATGGCCATGCCGCGCGCAAATGCGCCGTAAAAATGGGTGTGGGCGCATATCAATCCAGGCATCAGCAGTTGCCCTCTGGCATCCAGCGTTTCGGTTTGGGGGTAGCGCGCTTCCAGTGTGGCGCTTGGGCCCATGTCGGCTATGCGTCCTTCGGCAATCCACACGGCGTGGTTGCTTAGGATTTGGTTGGGGTTGTTCCAGGTGATGAGGGTTGCGTTTGTGATGAGCATGGCAGATAAAAGACCCTGCGGTGCGCCGCAGGGTGTGAGAATGCGCCTTACCCCAGTCCGTATTTGTGGGGGTCGGGCATTTTGAGTCCGTTGCAGGCCATTTCCAACAAAATGTTGAAGATGATGTTGTGCAGGTAAACCTGGTCGCTGAACAAGATAGTGTAGAAGGCCGCAATCACGCCTTCGCTGGTATTAAAGCGCAGGTAATTGATTGCGCCAAATTGTTCTTCGGGTTTTTCGCTCTTGAGCGCCAGCAAGAAGATGTCGGTAGCAGACTGGCCGGGTGTAACGCCCATGCCGTGTTTGCCAGCAAATTCGATCACCCAGGGGGTATCGGCGGGTGGGGTGAGGTAATGCGGAATGCGCGGGTTGGGGCTGTTCAGACCTTCCAGGGCTTGCGCGGCGGCGGTGCGCACTACCCACTGCTCGTCTTCGACCTGCATTTTCTCCAGGATTTCTACGGCCCAATCGGCGCCGACCCTGGCCAACCCAAAGACCACCGCGCGCCGTACCAGAATATCCTGGCTGGCTGCGCCATCTTTGAGGATGGCGTATCCTTCGCTGGGGTGGGTGGCAAAGCCTTCGGCGGCGGCGCGGCGGGCATCTTCTTCGCCTGTAAGCAGAACGTGGGCAGCGGCTTCGAGCGCGGGGTGTGTGCCGATGGCTGTCAGGGCCAGGCAGGCTGCCTGGCGGGTATTGGGCGCATATTCGCGTGTGAAGGCGATCAAAATCTCGATTGCTTTGGCGTCTTGTATGGCGCCCATGCCCAACGCGAGCAACTGACGCATTTCGGGCGAGGGCATGGCCGCCAACTGGCGCAGCAGTAAGGCAACGGCGGGGTCGCCGCTGCTGGTGAGGGCGGCCAGCGCCTGGGTGCGCAAGTTGAGCGGGTGATTGGGGTTTTGCAGCATTTGCACCAGCGGTGCAATCACTTTGCTGCGCCAGGCGGCCTGGCGGGGGGCGTCGCGCAACAAACGTGCGGCGGTGAGCGGCGGACGGGCAAATAGGACGTCCTCTTGCTTTAGCAGGGCATCTATGAGCGGGGTGGGGTCGCCAAAGGCGGCTAAATAGCGCGCGGTGAGCAGCCATCCAGTCCACAGGGGTTGCTGGGTCAGCGGTGCGGTCTGGTTGTAACGGGCTGCGCCCAACCCGGCCAGGTAGCCGCTAAAGACGGGATGCGCAAACCGCAGGCGGCTGTTTTCGCGGTGGCTTTCCAGCAGCCCGGCGCTGCTCATTTTGGAAATCAGGTTGGCGCGTGGTGGGGCGGCTACGGGTTGTGCGCCTTTTTTGCGCGGTTCTTTTTGCGTCTGGGGGGCGCTTTCTTCGGCTTCGGCGGGCTGCAGCGGGTTTTCGGCGGCGGGGGCAGCCTGGCCTTCAGCGCTTTCGGTGGGGGTTTCTTCTTCTGGTTCAAAGGATTTGACCCACTCGCGCGCGGTACGGGTATCGAACACCGGGGACTGGGTCAGGTTGGATTGCAGCGCCAGAATTTGCAGGGCTTCGGGCGGGGCGTCGGCTGGGGTCAGGCGGCGGATGTGGGTGGCAATGGCATCTACGGGGCGCGGTCCGAGAATATCGCCTGCGTAAGCGCCCCAAACTTTGAGGGTGTATTCGAGCGGGGTCAGGCCGATGTTATCGAGCCGTATCCAACTGTTGAGCAGGAAGGGGTCCACGCGCTGAATTTCGGTCTGGGCCCAGGCTTCGACCATGACGTATTTTTCCCACAGGCTGGCCCATTTTTCTAAAAAGGCTTCCTGGCGGGCCGCGTTCCAGGGCAAAATGGACATGGGGAACAGCCCCAGGCTGCTTAGCCCGCCCAATTGCTCGTGCAGGGCGGTGGTTACCAGGCGGATTTTGGGGTAGGCTTTAAGCAGTTGTTTGAGGAAGGCGACTGTCTCTTGAATTTTGTCGGGGGGCAGTTCGTCCACGCCGTCTAGCAGCAGCAGGGCCCGCCCGGATTGGAAGGCGAAATCTACAAACCCGCCAACGCGTGGGACGAAAAAGACAGGGGCTTGCCCGGCCACTTTGTCTTTGATGCTGTTGAGCAGGTCTTCTGGCTTTTTGGGGGAAAGGTCGAGGTCGGCAACGTGCACCAGGAAGGGGATGGTTTCGTGCAGGTGTGCGGCGGCCGGGTCGCGGTTGACAATTTGGCTGGCCAGGCTGGCCAGGGCAACACTTTTGCCCGTGCCGGGCTGCCCGGTGATGACGATGTTTGCGCCGCGCGAGAGGGCCTGGGCGGGGGTGAGCGCGGGCGGGGCGTATGCGGCGCTTAGTTCGGGCCAGGCGGGCGTGTAGGGTAGGACGCTGCTGAGGACGTCTTCGTTGTAATGCGGCAGGCCGGGTTCAATGCTGGGCGGGGGGGCGAGTAGATGTACCGGTTGCAGGATTTCATCCAGTGCAAAGAGGGGGGCGGCAATGTGGCTGCGCTGGGCTTGCCGGTAAACCAGGCGGCGGTAGGTATCTTCCAGCCCGGATGCGGCGCGCGATTTGGTTTCTTCCTGGCGTTTGGCTATATCGGCGCGTATTTGGGACAGCACCGGGCGCAGGGCGCTGACAAACCACCATAGCACAGTGGCTGTTACGAAGCCAATCAGGAACGATGGCAGGTCGAAGAGGAAGTTTGCGAAGGGGTTGGTCATGGCGCCGTGAGAGTCAGTTAAAGTTTACCATAGGCTCAGCGGCTGTTGAATAAAATGCGCCCGCAAGCGGGGCAGTGCGTTAGGCGGGTTTTGGATTGCTGGCTAAGGCCGGGCGGCAGGGGCGCGCCGCAAGAATCGCAGGCGCCATCGCTGATGGTGGTTACGGCAATGCCATGCCGTTGGCGGCGGATTTGTTGATATTCTGCCAGGTCGGCGGCGGGGATGGCGGCATATACGGCCTGTCGTTCCACATCCAGGCGGGCCAGTTGCTGGCGCAGCGCGTCACGTTCGCTGGTGAGTGCGGCGTGTTTGGTTTCTATTTGCGCCTGGGTGGCGTGCAGGTGCAGGCGGGCGTTTTGGTAGTTGGTCTGAGCCTCTTCCAGGGTAAGCATGGCTTCCAGCTGGCGGTCTTCCAGGGCGGCAAGATGCCTTTTCAGGGCGGCGACATCGTTTTGCAGGTCTTGCAGTTCTTTGGGGTTTTGTATGCGCCCGCTGTAAAGGTTGGATTCGGCTTGTTCTATTTTTATTTTTTGCGCCTCGGCTTCTGCTGCTACCTGGCGCAGGCGGCTTTCGGCGGTTTGCTGGTCGGTTTGCGCGGCGGCATATTTTTGTTGGGCAGCGGCCAGTTCGGCGTCTTGGGCCAGGATTTGCGCAATGACTTCCAGCCGATGGTTGGCATGGTCAATTTGCGTATCTATTTGCTGAAGCCGGTAGAGGTTGAGAATGGCGCTCATGTTTTGATTATACCCGGCGCGGCTGGCCAAAAACTGAGGTTGGCTGTGATTTGTTGGAAAAACCCGTATGCGGTGTGCCCGGCGGGGACGGCAACGCGCGCAGGTGGGTTTTATCGGGTGGGCAGGTTGAAGTAGTTGTACACCACTTGCGAGATTTGTGTAATCATTACCGAACCCTGGTCCCAGACGATTTGCACAGGGTCGTTGGCGTAAATGGAGAGGATGTATGTGCCGCCTGGGCTGTAGATGATGCCAACGTCGCTGATGTCGCGGATGACGCCGAAGTTGTCGCTCACCCAGCCGTGTTTGTGCGCTACTTGCGTGCCTTCTGGCAGTCCGGCTTCGATGAGGACGCCGATGCGGTTGATTTTGAGCAGGTCAATCATCTGAATGCAGGATTGTTGCGTAATTTTGCCCGGAAAGGCTGCTACCAGTGCGCCGCCGCCAAATTGGGCGCATTGGTACAGGTCTTCGAGCAGGGTGCCCATTTCAAGCGCGGTGGTCTGGTTGTAGGGGTCGGGCGATGTAAATGGGTCGGTGCGTGAGTTGCCGGGGGTTTTATAGGTTTTTAGCAGCGGCGCGCCGGGGTAAAAGTACCCGGCCAGGAAGGTGTTTTTGTAGCCGAGTTGTTCGAGAATTTCGGTGACAACCAGCGGCCCGCGCACGCTGTCAATTTCTTCCATGATTTTGTCGGCGGGCGGGTTTTCGGAGCGGTCAATCATCGCGCGCACCAGGTCTACCTGCTCCTGGTTGAGCAGCGGCCCAAAGCGCGTGTAGTATGCAATCATGATGGGGATTTTGATAGTGCTGGACGCGCTGAAGGCCAGGTCGGGCTCGACGGGGTATTCGACGCCGTTGGATAGCAGGAAGTGTAGTTTTTCGCCGGTTTGCAGGTCGCGCATGTAAAAGCTGAGTGTACCTGTGAATTTGTTGAGGCTGATGAGTTGTTCGATGAGGATGCGCAGGTTATCCAGCGAGGGGCGCGCCTGGCTTGTGCGGATGTAACTGAGGGTGACAGTGCGATTGGACGGGGAGCGCAGGGCGTCTTCAATCAGTTGTACGGCGCGGTCAATGTCTAGTTGTTGCCCTGGTTCGCCGGGGGTAAAGATGGCTTGCCCTGGTACAGGCTGCGCTGGCGTGGGCGGCTGATCGTAGCGTGCAGCGATTTCGTCGCGCAGGTAGGCGCGCAAGCGTTCTTCAGAAAAACTGGCACGCAGGGGGATATCTACGGGTTGCGGCTGGCGACCCCAAAGGTAGTCCCAAAAGCCCGTCCAGAAGGGACGGCTGGTGCGTTGCAGGTCTGCAGCGGCCAGCATGGTGTCTATATCCAGTTCAAAACCGGCGGTGGTGGGGTCTAGCAAGATGACGGCGTCGTTGTAGCGCATCTCGATGGGTGCGCCATATACGGCCAGCAAGCGTTGTGAGGCTTCGTTGGGGGTAATTCCTTCCACGGGAACGCCGCCAATTGAAAGCCCTGGCGGGTAGGTGTTGCGCAAGCGGCTGTAACTGACCAGTTGCAAAATGGTGAGGATGGCTGCGGCGACAATGAAGCCCAGTGAAATCCAGCGGAGGAGGAAAGAGGTATCGCGTGTTTTCATGCGGTCAATACTCACATAGAAGTTTCTGTGGCCAGCATGGCGGCGCTAAGAAGCACGAAGGTAATCCATACGACGTCGGCGGTGAATAAGTGTACCAGTTGCAGCCAGGCGGGGGCCAGCAAAATGACGTTGGAGAGTCCTAATCCCCATTGAATGAACACCAGCGCGCCAAGCGTCAACGTGAGGCGGCGCGCAATCGGTTCGGTAAAGCGCTTATAGACTGCGCGCAGAATGTACAGCCCGGCCATGCCCACCAGCACGGCAAGAATGGGGTGATAGATGCGCAGTTGGACCAAAAAGTGCGCTTCGGGGTTGTTTTGTTCGGCCAGGGTGCTGACGATCGATGTGGAGGGGAAGAGGGTATCGCCCAGGGCGGTGATGGCCCCGCTCATGCCCAACGCAGCAATGCTGACTGCGCCAACGCCAATGAGGGTTGGCCACCAGCCTTTGTTTTTTAGCGTCAGCGCGCGCCCGCCCGATGCCCACCAGGCGGTGAGAGCGATCCATGCCAGCAGGATGAAGGTATTGAGCAGGTGCACGGCAATCATCACGGCGCGCACGACCGAGTCGTTATCGGCGGTGAGTTCAAACAAGACCAGGCTGGCGCCCAGCAGGGCTTCGATGATGATGAAGGCGGCCGAGCCAGTAGCGCCTTTGCGTACCAGGCTGCCTTTGGGGTACAGGCGATAGGCAAAAATGAGCAACCCCAGCACCAACAGCATGGCTACGCCACTGGTCAGGCGATGGGTGATTTCGATGAGGGTTTCGGTGGTCGGGTCTTGGGGGATGACCTGCCCATTGCAAAGCGGCCAGTGGCTGCCGCACCCTGCGCCAGACCCGGTTGCGCGGACGAAAGCGCCCCATAGAATGACGAGAACGGTCCAGCCAAGCGTTATCCAGGCGTATTTTGCATAACGGCTCACGGTGTACTCCGATGGTGTTGTGTTCGGTTTTTCAAAATAGCGCGTTTGAGTATAACACAGCGAAAATATCTTCTGCCGGGGTGTTAAGCGTGCTCTCAGTGATTTGCCGTGATAATCTGTACACGCAGTGGACGAAATTGACAAGCTCAGGCGGAAATGGCATTTTCTAGAAACGATGTTTCTGTGTTAATCTGTGTTTTCTGCGTTTCCCAATGTACAGCGGGAGTGGATAAATCAAGGGGTATCAAAAACCCAGCATTGAGTATATTGATATCAATTTGTAGGACAAACGCTAGCGTTTGTCTTACAAAAGAAGCAGTAGAATTATCCGCCAGCCCAGGATTTCGCCACTCCCTGTACGGCGAATAATGCGCAAAAAGAAGGCTTATGCTAGAATACATGTGCAAGTGCTCACAATCTCTATCGTTGACGAGGTGATATGCCTAATTCGTTCCTCATCTATCTTTCCAAAGCGGCGTGGGCGCAGAGGCTGGTGACCCGTTGGGGCATTGCCTGGCGGGTGGCTTCGCGTTTTGTGGCTGGGCAAACGCTGGAAGATGCGCTGCGTGTGGTGCAGGATTTGAATGCCCGCGGAATCAATGCCACGCTTGACCAGTTGGGCGAGCACGTCAGCACCGCTGAGGAAGCCAACCGCGCTGCCGACCGAATTGTTGAAATGCTTGACCAGATTGACCAGGCTGGGGTGCGTGCGAATGTTTCTATCAAGTTGACGCAGATTGGCATGGGGCTGGATGAGGCGGTCTGTCGCGCGAACCTGACGCGCATTCTGGAGACTGCAAAAGCGCACGGTAACTTCGTGCGAATTGACATGGAAGATACACCCTACACCGATCAGACCCTGGCTTATGTGGACGCGATGCACGCGGCTGGCTTTGTATCGGCCTCGGTGGGTACGGTGATGCAATCTTACCTGTACCGCGCCGAGGCCGATACGCGAAAATTGGCCGCCCAGGGCACGAAGGTGCGCTTGGTGAAAGGCGCATACAAAGAACCACCTGAGTTGGCTTATCCTAAAAAAGCGGATGTAGATGCCAGTTTTGATATGCTGGCGTCTATTTTGATAGATGCTTCGCTGGAAAGAGATACCCGCCTGAGCGCGGACGGGCGTATTCCGCCGCTGGCTGCCATTGCCACGCACGACGAAAAGCGCATTGCTTTTGCGCGCGATTATGCCGAAAAAGTGGGGCTGCCCAGGCAGGGCATGGAGTTTCAGATGCTGTATGGCATTCGCCGTGACTTGCAAGAGGAACTGCAACGCCAGGGCTACCCGGTGCGCGTATATGTTCCCTTTGGCACGCATTGGTATCCATACTTTATGCGCCGCCTGGCCGAGCGGCCGGCCAACATCTGGTTCTTTGTTTCTAATTTCTTCAAAAAATAATCAGGCTTTTCTGCGAACTGAAACGGGCCAACTGCGCCAGGCAGGTTGGCCCGTTTTATATTGGGGTTGGATGGGTGTTAATTAGCGATGCGTTTGGCCCATAAATGGCGCACCCCAGGCAGCCATAGAAGAAGTGTGTCTTATTCGCCTGGGTGAGGGGTATTGACCAGCACAACCTGGTTGCGCCCTTGTTGCTTGGCGTTATACAGCACAGTGTCTACCGCAGATAAAATTTCATCGCTGTTGTCGCCATGTAGGGGGTAAAGCGCCGCGCCAACGGATATTGTCAATTTGATGGTTTGCCCTCCGTATTCGATGTGCAGATTTTCGATGTAGCGGCGTAGTTCTTCGGCACGCAACAGGGTGTCGTTTTTTGTTATTTCGGGTAAGATGACGAGAAATTCCTCGCCGCCAAAGCGGCAGGCAATATCGCTGCGGCGGGTGTGGGCGTGAATGGCTTGTGCGGCGGTTTTAAGCACATGGTCTCCGGCAGGGTGCCCGTAGCGGTCGTTGATTTGTTTGAAGTGATCGAGGTCAATTAGCAAAAATGCAATCATGTAGCCGCCGCGTTGGGCGCGGCTGATTTCGGCATCCAGCACTTCGGAGAGATAGTGGCGGTTATACAGTCCAGTCAGGGCATCGCGGATGGCTTGTTCGCGCACTTTTTGTTGAAGTGCGGTAATTTCTGTCAGTTGAATCTTCAGTTCCTGGTTAGCCTTTTGGAGTTGCTGTTGCGCAGCTTGCAGTTCGCTTGTGCGTTCTTGTACGCGCTGTTCCAGTTCGCGGTTTTGGGCGCGGATGCTGTAAATGCGCCACTGTACCCCGCCTGCCAGCAGCCCAATGATGGCTAGCAGGCTGCTTACCCTGAACCACCACGTGCCCCACCAGGGCGGGCGAATTTCGATTTCGATGCTGGCGGGGGTGTCGCTCCAGATGCCATCGGGGTTGGCGGCTTTGACCAGAAAGGTGTATTTACCGGGCGCCAGGTTGGTGTAGGTGGCCTGGTTGACCGTGCGCGGCGGCGACCAGTCGCGGTCGAAGCCTTCCATTTTGTACTGGTAGGTGTTTTTGGTAGAAATTTGATAACTCAGGGCTGCAAAGTGCAGGGTAAAGACCGATTGGTCGTAATTGAGTTTAATTTTTGGGGTGTAGGTGATGGGCTGCGGCAGCAGATCGCTGCCTGGTTCAACCGGTTGATTGAAAACCGAAAAGCCTGTAAAAACCACGCGCGGTGCGTAGGGGTTGGAAACAATGTCGCCAGGGTAGAAGTAGGTTAGCCCGGCCGAGCCGCCAAAGTAGAGTGCGCCGTCAGGCCCGCGGTGGGCGCTGGCAATCTGGAACTGGTCACCTTGCAGTCCGTCGCGGGCATCGTAGTTTGTAAATTGTCTGGCAACGATGTCGAAACGGCTGATGCCCTTGCCGGTGCTAATCCATAACTCGCCTGGCAAGCCGGGCTGAACGCCCACAACGGTGCTGTTGGGCAGCCCGTCTTTCTCGGTGTAGTTTTGCCATTTGCCGGTGGAAAGGTTCAGTCCGCTTAGCCCGGCGGCAGTGGCTGCCCAAAGCATGCCGCCGCTTTCATCCAGGTAGAGGGCGTGGACGGTATCGCTCAGCAGGCTGTTAGGGTTGTCGTTCTCGGCGCGGTAGTGGGTGAAGGTCTCGGTGCGCGGGTCCAGCAGGTTGATTCCGCCGCGGGCGGTGGCAATCCACACCTGGCCTTGCGAATCGACGGTCAGATCGTAGATTGTCCCTTCACTGAGGCTGTTTGGATTTTCGGGGTCGGTCTCATATTCTTTGTCCATCTCGCCGGTTTGGGGGTTGAATAGATTGAGTCCAAAGCCCAGCGTGCCGACCCACAGGCGTCCGTGATCGGCGTTTTCAATGGTGGTCAAAAAATTGCTGCCAATCACGTTGGGCTTATCGGGGGTGTAGCGGTAGGCGGTAAATTCCCCGGTTTGTGGGTCCATGCGGTTTAGCCCGCCGCCCGAAGTGGCCAGCCACAGCACGCCTTGTTTGTCGCGGTGAATGTAGTAGATTTTGTTGTTCGAGATGCTGGTTGGGTTTTGTGGGTCGTAGGCAAAAACCTGTACTTCGCCTGTGTTGCGGTTGATGCGGTTTAGCCCGCCGCCAAATGTGCCAACCCACAAAATGCCATTCGCTTCGGCCAGCATGGAATAAACCGAATTAATCGAAAGGCTGTTTGGGTCGCCAGGGATATTGCGATATAGCCCAAACCGATGTTTCATGGGCGAGATGCGGTTAACCCCGCCGTAGCGGCTGGTAATCCACAGCGCGCCAGAGTGGTCTTCGGTCATCCAGAACAGGTCATCGTTGCTCAGGCTGAGCGGGTCGCTGGGGTTGTAGCGAAAGCGGGTGAAGGTCTGGGTTTGACGGTTGAACAGGTTGAGCCCGGCATCTTCGGTGAGTACCCACAGGTTGAGCTGGCTGTCTTCAAAAACAAACCAGACCCGGTTGCTGCTCAGGCTGGCGGGGTTGTCTGGGTCGTTTCGGTAGGCGCTGAAGGTCCCTTTTTCGCGGTCCATCAGGTTCAACCCACCGCCGCGCGTGCCCACCCAAAAGTTGCCCTGGCTGTCTTCCAGCATGGTCCATACATTGTTGCTGCTGATGCTGGTTGGCTCGTCAGGGTTGTTGACGTAGAGAGCAAAGTCATCGGTGAGGGGATTGTAGCGTTGTAGGCCGTTGCGCGTGCCAACCCAGATCGTTCCGGCTTTGTCCTGGTAAATGCGGTAAACCACTGGGGCGGCCAGGGCGCGGGGGTCTTCGGGGTTGGGCAGGTAGTTGTGAAACGTGCCCGTGCTGCGCTCCAATCGGCTAAGCCCGTTGCGCGTGCCGACCCAGATGTTGCCATCGCGGTCTTCCAGCAGCGACCAGATGCTGTTATCGGGCAGGCTGTTTTCGTTTTGCGGGTTGTGCAGGTACACGTTGAACTGTCCGGTGCGCGGGTCATACACGTTTAGCCCACCGGGGTCGGTGCCAATCCACAGCAGCCCATCCTGGCTTTGGATGAGGCTGAAGGTGTTGTTGTTGCTCAGGCTGTTGCGTGCATCGTCATGGCGGAAAATGGTGAAATCCGCGCCGTCGTAGCGGGCCAGGCCATCTGCAGTGGCAAACCACATAAAGCCATCCTGGTCTTGCAACGCTGAAAGCACGGTGGCGTTTGGCAGTCCGTCTTCGACCAGAATACGTTCAAAACGAATGTTTTTGTCAAATTGGATTGGGGTTTCTGGGGGATGCGCCTGAGCAGGTTGCCAGGCTTGCAAGGCGAGCAGGCTGGATAACGATAGGGCAATCAGCGTAAGAAGAGAGCGTAAGCGCGTTTTGGTCATGCGACGCTATTATACTGTTTTCCACATTCAATCATTTGGACGTGGTGCACTTGTGCTAAACTAAATTTACGTCAGTTCGGGATAAGCCTCCCGAAGGCTGATTTCGACCCTTGAAGTTTGCCCGTACAAAGCCTTCGGGATGGTTCAAGAGGCTTATCCCGAATTCAGGTTATTTAGCGTTGCGCCTCCCCGTGCGCTCCCTACTGCCACGCCGCCTTTTGTTCCCCTTCTGGAGCAGACGCCCCTGCCTACCGCCCCTGTTCTATCCCCTGCGCCTACCAGCACGGCAACGTTGACGCCTGCGCCTGTCCTCACTGCCACACCTTCTCCTTCGCCAACTGCTACGGTGCTGCCCGTGTTGCGCGAGCCGTGCATCAGTTATTACGATGCCACCCTGGGCGACCTGAAATTCGTTTGCAGGCGTTTTGGTAATTACTGGCGGCCTGTTCAGACGGTTGATTCGGCGGGCAACGTTGGGTTGTTTTCATCCCTGGCGTTCGACGCGCAGTCCAGGGCGCATATTGTTTACTATGCCCTGGATACCGGCGATTTGAAATATGCTCGTCAGAGCGATTCTGGCTGGGTGGTCGAAACTGTAGATGCCGAGGGGGATGTGGGCTACTACCCGTCGCTGGCGATTCGCCTGGATGGGCGGGCTTTTATCAGTTACTACGACCGCAGCCTGGCAAGCGTTAAGGTGGCTCAGCGCGGACCTGATGACACTGTATGGCAGATAGAAGTCATCGAAACGGTGGGTCCGCTTGAAAGTGACGTGGGCATGGTGTATGCGCCTGAAAACCCAGAGCAATTCCGCACGTCTATTGGCTTGGATGCGCGCGGCTATCCGATTATCAGTTACATTGGTAATTTTGAGAAAAAGCTGGCCTTGTTGGCAGCGGTCATTGCGTGGCTTGGATGGATAAATGAGGTTGCCCTGTTGCTGTTGGGCGGCATGGTGACCTTGCTTGCCAGGCGCGGCTGGCAGCGTTTTCGACCCACCGCGCTGGCAGCCTGGCTTCCGTTATCGGGCGTTGGGCTGCTCTCTGAACCGAGCCTGGTGGGTTTGTTCTGGTCCTTCTTCAAGATCGGGTCGGTGCTGTATGGCAGCGGGTATGTGTTGCTGGCATTTTTGCGCGCCGAGTTTGTGGATGGACTGGGGTGGCTGACCGATCAACAACTGTTGGATGCGGTCTCTATTGGGCAGTTCACACCTGGACCATTGTTTACAACCGCTACGTTTATTGGCTATCTTTTGGGCGGCGGATGGGGTGCGGTACTGGCCACGCTGGGAATATTCCTGCCGGCATTCTTGTTTGTCATCCTCTCCATCCCCTTCCTTGAACGGTTGCGCCAGTCGCAGCGTTTGGGTGCTTTTCTCGATGGCGTGAACATCGTCTCGTTGGCGCTTATGGCAGTGGTTAGCGGGCAATTGATGTTTTCTGCCCTGCGGGACTGGGTGACGCTTGCAATTTGCCTGTCTGCGTTGTTTTTGCTGACGCGCACCAAAATCAATAGTGCCTGGCTGGTTGGGGCAGGCGGGTTGATTGGCTTTTGGGTGACAATGGCGGCAGGCGGCTAGGGCGGGCGTGTTGTCATTGTGAGCGCGGCAGTCTCTTTGTGAAATGCAAAGGGACTGCCAGACGTATCTTAACCCGAATTCGGGATAATCTTTTTGAACCGTTCCGAAGGCTTTGGAGGGGCAACTTGAAGGGTCGAAATCAGCCTTCGGGACGCTTATCCCGAACTGATGTTATTTTACAAAGATGCGTTGATAGCAAGCCGAATTTCTGTATGCAGCGTGCGTGAAGGACTGAGCGGGACATAATTTGTTTGGCGGCGCAGCAGGGTAGCAATTTTTGCGGCAAAGGTGCGGGCGGTATCTTTTTCGGCGGCGTCGAACGGTGTGGCTGTGTTGCGCCCAATGGATAGAATGGCCATGTGTTCTGCCTGGTATGTTAGTGGGATGCCCAGCCAGGCCACAGGCGACCCTAAACCGCTCATTGTCTTCCACTGGGGCACGCGTTGGGCGTCTGGAATGTAAAGCCCATCTTTTTGCTGGCAGAGCAACCTGTAAATGGCATTGCGCGTCAATTTTTTACATGCTGCTTCAGAAAATTCATGTTTGCCGCTGGCATCCAGCACAGTGAGCCTGTGCTCATCTGGTAAAGCAAGAGACGCCAGATGGTGTGGTATGACTTGCCGCAGCACAATAAAGATGCGCTGCATTATTTCTTCAAATGATAGGTCGCTGTTGAGCATTTGCTCAATTTCAGCCAGGTTTTTGACGGCGTTGCTCAGATGGGCGACGATGTGCGATTGCGCCATGAGCAACAGGTTCATTTCCAAAAGTTGATACGTTTCAGGCCCCACTTCAACCACAATGGGGTCGTAGAGATCTTCGGCAGGGCGCTGTAAGGCCTGGCGCACCGCGTCATCTACGCGTAAGTGAGCAGGCATGATATACGTTGGCAGGCGTAAGGAGCGGTTGAGTTCAACCACTGGCTTGCGCAGAAACAATTCGACGCCGTAGCGATGCCCAAGCCGCTCGAAGAGTTTGAGGCGGGTGATGACGTTGGTAGGACGTCCGCGATCTATGACCATGACCCCCGGCAGAGCGGGGTTTTGCTCGAACATTTCCACCACGCTTTCGGTTAGCGTGAGCGGATGCACCGAGACGCGGTGGGCGTCCAGGTCAGCAATGCAGACGGGCAGGAAGTCAGGCATCTTTTTCATAGTCGCTGGCAGGCGCATACGCAGGCGTAGATGCGCTGGCGCGATCCATATCCAGTTTTTTGCCGCAGGTGACAAAGACGGTGCGCTCGCAAATGTTAATCACCCGGTCGGCCAGCCGCTCCAGGTTGTGGGCGGCCCACATCAGGTAATTGATTTGTTGAAAATGCTGCGGGTTGGCGGCAATGTCTTGCATCATGACATCGGATAGGGACTGGTAAAGGGCGTCCACTTCGTCGTCGCGGCGGGGAATGGCCAGGGCCACATTTTCGTCCTGGTCAATGTAGGCGGTCATGGCGTGGTGCAGCATTTCGATGCCGATGCTGGCCATGTGGGTCATTTTGCTCTGATATTGCGGGTAGGGGCGGCTGCCCAGACGCAGGCAGATTTTGGCAATTCCTTTGGCGTAGTCGCCCATGCGCTCCAGCTCGGCGCTTACTTCCAGGGCGGCGGCCAGGCGGCGTACATCGCGGGCCATGGGCTGCTGAGTGGCAATGGCGGCAATTACCCGTTCGGTGATTTCGATGTGTTTCTGGTTGAGGCGCAGGTCATTTTCGATGAGCGCGTGGGCGGCTTCGGCGTTGCCTGCGCGCAGGCAGTCCATGGCGTCGAAGACGGCCTGCTCGACCATGCTGGCCATCAGGAGCAGTTCGTCGTTGATTTCGTGTATGGTGTGCTGAAAGCCGCTGCGCATGTCGTTTTTGGGTTTTTAGAAAGCAGGTTGGCGGTGGTTTTCCCAGCCCCAGTCGCCCAGGGTGGGGATGGCGGCGTACATGGTCAGGTCGAGGGTGAGGGGGGTGATGGAGACGTACCCGGCGGCCAGGGCGCCGACATCGGTGCCTTCTTCGGGGGTGCCGGTGGGTGAGTCGCCGCCAATCCAGTAATACGGGCGGCCGCGCGGGTCGGTGCGCTGGTCCAGCCGGTCGCGGTACACGCGCAGCCCCTGGCGGGTGATGCGAATGCCGCGAATTTGTTCGGCGGGCAGGTAGGGGATGTTGACGTTGAGCAGCATGGGCGGGCGGATGTGCCGCGCCAGGACGGTTTGCACCACCTGGCGGGCGATGTCGGCCGCGGCGGTGTAATCCAGTTGCCCCAGGTGGTTTTCCAGCGACCCAAGCGAGAAGGCGATGCCGGGCGTATCCCAGATGACGGCTTCCATGGCGGCGGTGACCGTACCGGAGTAGGTGACATCGTGCCCCAGATTGGGCATGGGGTTGATGCCCGAAACGACCAGGTCTATTTTCTGGTCAAAGAAGCCCAAAAGCGCCAGGGCAACACAGTCTGATGGCGCGCCGTCGCTGGTGAAGGCGGGGGTGTTGTCGGCCAGGGCGACTTCGCGCACGCGCAGGGGACGGTCGAGGGTTTTGACGTGCCCCGCGCCCGACCAGTTGCGGTCTGGGGCAAGGATGCTGACGTGTACATCGGGCAGGGTGCGCATGGCCTGGGCCAGGGCCAGCAAGCCGGGGGCGGTGACGCCGTCGTCGTTGGTGACAAGGATGTGGGTGCTCATTGGATGGGGGTATCCTGTTCGTTCCAGTTGTCGTAACGCGCTTTGCGCTCGTCTAACCACAGCAAGTAAATGCTGGCCGCGATGCAGAGGATGAGGGTAAGTAAAATGTCCATGTTCTTTCTCCTGTGCGCCTATAAAGATACCTGACCAGAATTAACGCGCTTTTTTGGCAATGTTAAGGGGTCTTGTATGCTGGCTGGTTCAGGCCTGCTCCCAGCGCGGGCGGGCGCGAAAGCCCTTGCGGATTTGTTGCAGCACGGGCATGGGGGTGTGCAGTACCCGTTTGCAAAGGCTGGCAATGTTTGCGCCCGATTGTCCGCCGTTTTGGATGGGCATCAGGCGCAGGAGTTCCGATTTGTCCAGGTAGGTGTGGGTTTCTTTTTGCAATGCCAGGGCAACAAAGGTGCAGGTGGATTGCTGGGTGATGACGACGGCGGCGTTGGCGATCATGTGGTTGACGTTGCCATGCGCAAAAACGCGGGCCTGAGGCGCAACCTGTTTGATCTCGCGGGTGGCGCGGGCGATGTTTTCGGTGGGGTGCAGTTTGAAGATGAGCGGGCGCCCGGCGGCGATTTCCACACAGCGTTTGAGGAAACTCATGCGATCATCGCGGCGGAAGGTTTCGCGGTAGGGTGTGGTGGCTACCAGCACGTAGTCGCGCCAGGGAAAGTCGTTTTCGAGGTTGGCTTTGAGGTTGTCGAAGTTGGGGATGCCGGTGACGGCAATTTTGTTGGGGTGCACGCCTTTGCGGATGAAGTGCTGACGGTAGCCTTCGGAGGCGACGCAGAAGATGTCGTAGGCGTTGGAGAGCCCGTTGGTGGCGGTGTTGGCAATGTAGCGCGGCAGGAAGGGGAACATCTTGTATAAATGGTACAGGTGCCCTTCCGGCTCGGTGATGCCCTCCTGCACCAGCACCAGGCGTTTGTTGCGGATGTTTTTTTGCACAATCAGGTCAGAGCAGGTGACAACCAGGTCGTAATTGTGCCCTTCACCGCGCGGATCTACTTGCAGGTGATGGTCTTTGAGGTATTGGGTGGTGTCGCGCATGTGCCGCCCGCCCAGCACGGTGAAATTGAGCCAGCCCAGGTCGGCGGTCAGTTGTTCGATGCCGTCGGCGTAGTAGGGGGTAAAGTAACAATCATAATCGCCCATGTGCTGGGCGATTTGGTGCATTTGGGTGGTCTGGTTGAGTGAGCCGCAGATGAACAGGATTTTGGATGACATGCTTTGACCTCGCCGCTTTTTTTGAATTGTAGCGGCGAGGTGTTAAGCGCTGTCCAATGGATGGTTAAGGGCAGGTAAAGGTTGGGTAAACGCCTGGTTAGGGCGGATTGGGCGGGGCTACATCTCGGCCAGGGCCTGGGAGAGGTCGGCGATGATGTCTTCTACGTCTTCGATGCCGCACGAGAGGCGCACCAGGTTGTCGGGGATGCCGACGCGGGCGCGTTCGGCGGGGGTGAGGCTGCGGTGCGAGGAGGTGGCCGGGTGCAGCACCAGGGTGTAGATGTCGCCCAGGGTGGTGGCGGGCAGGCACAGGCTGAGGCGTTCCATAAAACGGAAGACGGCGGCTGTATCGGCGCCGCTAATTTCGAAGGACAGGACGCCGCCGCAGCCTTTGCCATCAAACAGGCGCTGCGCCAGGGCATGCTGGGGGTGTTGGGGCAGCCCAGGGTAGTTGACTCGTCCAATGCGCGGATGCGCTGCCAGCCATTCGGCGATGCGTTGGGCGTTGACGCACTGCTGGCGCATGCGCAGGGGCAGGGTTTTTAGCCCGCGCAGGGCCAGCCAGGCTTCGAAAGACCCCAGCACGCCGCCGATGAGTTTGTTCATTTCGTACAGGCGGGCTTTGTTTTCGGCGCTGGTGACGACTACCCCGGCCAGCACGTCGCCATGACCAGAGAGGTACTTGGTGGCGCTGTGAATGACGTAGTCGGCGCCGTGCGCCAGCGGGTTGAACAGATAGGGCGAGGCGAAGGTGTTATCTACCAGCAGGGCGGCGTTGTGGCGGTGCGCTAATGCGGCCAGGGCGGGGATGTCGGCTACTTTGAGCAAGGGGTTAGAGATGGTCTCGACCAGCAGGGCGGGCGCGCCGCTTTGGGTCAGGGCTGCTTCGACTGCGGCGTGGTCGCTGGCATCTACCAGCACGGGGGTGACGCCCAACGCGGCGAATAATCCGCGCAGCAGGCTAAAGGTGGCTCCGTACACATCCAGCGCGGCCACCACGCTGCTGCCGGCTTTTGCTCCGGCGGCCAGCAGGGCGGCATGGATGGCCGCCATGCCAGAGGCGTAAGCCTGGGCGGCTGGGGCGTTTTCCAGGCTGGCTACGGCTTGCTCGAAGGCGGCAAGGGTGGGGGTGGTGTAGCGGGCGTAGACGTAGCCAGGGCGCTGACTGCCCAGCACGGCGTCGGCGTCGTCCATGTTTTCGTACAGGTAGCCTACGCTGGTGTAGATGGGCGTGGCTACGGGGGTGAAGTCGGGGCGGGGGGCGCGTTCCCCGGCGTGCACGGCGCGGGTGGCGAAGGACGGCTGTTTCATAGGTTGCCTAGTTGATGAGCAGTTGCCGGGCGATGACCATGCGGTTGATTTCGCTGGTGCCTTCGCCAATGGTCATCAGGCGCGCGTCGCGGTAAATCAGCTCCACGGGGTAGTTGCGGCTGTAGCCGTACCCGCCGTGAATCTGAATGGCGTTGCGGGCCACGCGCTCGCCGACTTCGGTGGCAAACAGTTTGGCCATGGCGGCTTCTTTGCTGTAGGGTTTGCCCTGGTCTTTTAGCCAGGCGGCGCGGTACACCATCAGGCGGGCGGCGTCAATTTCGGTGGCGGCGTCGGCCAGCATGAACTGGATGGCCTGGTGTTCGGCGATGGGTTTGCCAAAGGTGTGGCGTTCTTTGGCGTAGGTTAGGGCGGCTTCGTAGGCAGCCTGGGCCAGCCCCACCGAAAGCGCCCCAATGCTGATGCGCCCGCCATCGAGCGTGGAGAGGGTTTGGTGCAGACCGCGGTTGGGTTCGCCAATCAGGTTGTCGAGCGGCACGCGCACGTCTTCATAAGTCACGGCGTGAGTGGGCGAGCCCATGAGGCCCATTTTCTTTTCGGCGGGGTGAATGGTAAGCCCTGGGGTGTTGGTGGGCACCAGAATCATGCTCAGGGAGCGCGACCCGCCTGCCGGGTTGGTGCGGCACAGGGTGATGATGTATTCGGCAATGCTGGCGTTGGTGCACCACATCTTTGCGCCGTTGATGACCCACTCGTTGCCCACTTTTTCGGCTTTGGTGCGCACGCCGCCTTGCAAGTCAGAACCCGCGCCTGGTTCGGTGAGGGCCAGCGCGCCCAGGCGGGCGCGTCCGCTGGCAACCAGCGGCAGCCAGTGCTTTTTGAGGGCTTCGCTGCCAAATTGGGCAATGGGCGCAGTGCCCAGCCCGTTGTGGGCGGCAAAGGCCAGCGCAGTAGAGCCGCAGCCCCAGCCCAGTTCTTCGATGGCAATCGCCGCGCTTACGGCATCTACCCCCGCGCCGCCGTATTCTTCGGGGATGCTCAGCCCCAGCAGCCCCAGCGGCCCGCCTTTGCGCACGGCGTCCCAGTTGAAGGTGTGGGTTTCGTCTACTTCGCGCGCTTTGGGTTTGACTTCTTTGCTCACAAAGTCGTGCACGGTTTTTTGCCACATGCGTTGTTCGTCGGTCAGGTCAAAGTTCATTATGGGTGCTCCTCGCGTTACAGGGTGATGACTTTGGCGGCCCGGCTTTGGGCTTCGATGATGTCGGTCATGCCGCCTGCAATGCCGACGCGCACTTTTTCGCGCAGGCCAAAGTAATCCAGGCAGGTGGCGCAAATTAGCAGGCGCACGCCGCGCGCTTCCAGGGCGGTTAGTTGCTCCAGCACCGGCGAGCCTTCGACGGTCAGTTTGACGCCCTCAGTGTAAAAGGCGATTGCGCCGGGCAGGGTGTTGGCATCCAGCAGCAGGGAGAGGTATTTGCCAATCAGGGTGTGCTGCAGGGCGGGGTCGGCATATCCCATGCCGTCGCGGGTGATGAGGATGAGCGTATCGTTATTCATCGGGGTCTTCGGGGGTGGGGGGTAGAGCGTCGTCTTCGGCAATTTCAAAATCCGCTTCGCCGTTTTCGAAGGCTTGCAGCAGGGCCTGGGCGGTTTCCAGGTGTTGGCGCGGCACAAAAACCTGCACGCGCCCCAGTTCGCCTACCGTTAACGGGTAGGCATATTGCCCTGCGCCTTCTTGAATCAGTTCTGCGTCAATGCCTTCTGAAAACAGAAAGGCTTTAAGCGATTCGGCCTGCAAGCGACCGTAGATTTCGGTCAGCAGGGCATATTGCATCGGGTTCACGGGGACCTCCAGGTGAGTATGAACAGAACGGTAAAAAGCGTGCTGACGATGAGTTGCCTTACGCCAATGGCAACCGGCTTTGCGCCAACGGCCGGGTGCGTGATTCCCCACAGGGTTTCGGCCCATTGCAGCAGAAATGGCAGCACAATGAAGGGCGGCGCAATTTGCGCAGCAGACAGTCCCAGGGCAGCCGCCACGTTGAAGGTGGTGTAGGCGGCTGCGCGCGCGCCCATGCGCCACTTTGCTTTGGCATCGGGCATCGTTTTCAGTTCTCTTTGATTGAGACGCAGATACGCGTGCATGATGCTGGCCGCAGACTGGAGCCACATCAACGCCCAAAGCGTCCACCCGCTCGGATCATACGCCCCGCGGCCGACCCACAGCGCGGCAGGCGCGGCGAGCGCCAGCACACCCGTGGCCAAAATCTCCACCCCGGCCTGGCGGCGTTCCTCGCGGCGGCTTACCAGCCAAAGGTGCCAGGCAAAGATTGGAACAGCCGGTATGCCCAGCCACAGGATGAACGCATGGCCGAGATAAACCAGTTCGGCGACGCTCATCAATGCGATCAATCCGTAAATGAGCATCCAGAAGCGTGCGGCGGGCAGTTCGCTGCGCGCGCGGCGGCCGCTGTAGGCCTTGATAGCTACCGTGATGGGCTGCCTGATGAGGAAAGCCGACATCGCCGCCAGGCAGAGCGCAAAAGAGCCCAGCGTAAACGCGCCCCCGGCAAACAACCCCACCAGCAGGGGGCTGAGGATAAAGACCCAAGACCCATGGTCTTGGGGCAGAGCAATGTGACGTTTGAGTAGTGTTTGCATATGCAAAATATTATAGCCTAAAGCACTTCTGCCCATGAAGTGCACAGGCGGTTAGGGGCAGAGGGCTTTCATAAAGTTGTGAACTGTCATTGTGAGGTGCGGTTTGCGCACCGAAGCAATCTCCCTGGGCCCCCGATAATGCCCTTTTAACGGGAGACTGCTTCGGTGAAGAACACCTCGCAGTGACATGATTCCAGACGTTGCGAAAAAGGTAGGACAAACGCCAGCGTTTGTCCTGCAAATAGCCCAGGATTTCGCCGTCCCAAACATGATTGCGCTGGATTGCGGGGTAAAATGACCTGAATTCGGGATAAGCCTTTTGAACCGTCCCGAAGGCTTTGCACGGTCAACTTCAAGGGTCGAAATCAGCCTTCGGGACGGTTATCCCGGACTGACGTTAAAAAGGGTATGATGCGGAGCGGACGATGAAATGCCATACTTGCGGATTGGAATCGGAAGTAAAACAAGCCTTTATGTGCGAAAAGGGCTTGTTTGGTACGCGTTGTTATTGTCCAACCTGCGCCGAGAAGCGTCATCGCAATGAGGTCTTGTTGTACTTTGTCGCTTTCCCACTCTTGTCGGCGGTGTTTTACTGGTCTGTGCCGGGGTCATTTTTAGCGCAGTTTTTTGCGGCCATCAGCGCCATGTTGTTGATGAATGTGCCCCTGATTGTGTTGCATGAGATGTCGCATGCGGGTATGGCGCGTTTGGTTAAGTTTCGGGTCTTTAGCATTAAGATTGGACTGGGGCGTCCCTTTTTTCAGGCGAAGTTGGCCGGGTTTCCGTGGTATGTCACGCCCTTTCCGTTGGGCGGCGTGACGCTGGTAGGCAGCCCGCCTGTCCCTTTTTACCGCCTCAAGTTGTGGCTCATTGTATTGGCCGGCCCGCTTTTGCACGCCTTGCTGCTATGGGCATCCTTTGGCTGGCTGACTGCCAATGCCTGGCGGGACTGGTTCGACCCGTGGTTGTACCAGGCAGTGCAGTTATTCTTTTTGGCTAATCTGGTTATTCTGCTCACCAATCTTTGGCCGCGGCGCGTCTGGCTTGCTTCAGGCATATTGGCTACCGATGGGCTGCAACTTTTGCGCATCCCTTTCATGCAGCCCGCCGAGCTGCAGGCGCAATATCTCAGTTACTACGTTTCGGCTGCGATGGCCGCTTTTGAAAAGAACGATTTGCAAACTGCGGTCTGCACCATCAAGCAAGGGCTAGACCTGGATTCCAGCCATCCGCTGGCGCTAAATGTGCTGGGGGCGATTTATGCGCAGAAGATGGAATATGGCCTGGCGCGCCAGATTTTTTTAGACTTGCTCACGCGCGACACCCTGGATTCCTCAATCAAGTTTGCGGTGATGAACAACGTCGCCTATTGCAATGTGCTGCTGGATGACCCCGCGCTGCTGGACGAGGCGGATTCGTTCTCTCAGGCGGCGTATGCGCAGGTTCCCTGGCAGCCTGCCTTTGCATCTACGCGCGGGTTGGTGCTGGCTCGCCTGGGGCAGGTGGATACTGGGCTGTCCATGATGAAAAAAGCCATGAATGACCATCACGAAGCCTATGCCAAAGCCATTACGGCCTGCCATATTGCCATGGTCGCAGCGCAGCGCGGCGATTTAGACGAAGCGCGGCGCTTTTTGGATGCAGCCCGCAAAGTAGACCCCATCTCTGATTCACTGACAGAACTTTGACAATTGAAGATGCTCACGAGTCGCGGCATAATTTGGGTGTCCAAAACCAAAGGAG